>Ga0208894_1000016_pt1 | contig 155020 bp, 157 predicted proteins | sample ETNtaG_12_FD_185752 | JGI IMG/M metagenome (GOLD analysis project Ga0208894, IMG submission 185752) | Marine microbial and viral communities from oxygen minimum zone, Eastern Pacific Ocean - ETNP201306SV49 (SPAdes) (version 2) | ecosystem: Environmental > Aquatic > Marine > Oceanic ...
GCCAGTCCAAGAGATGATGAAAAATTTAGAACTTGGCAAAGAATAATTAGAAGGTATCAAGGATTAATAGATGAAATTCAAAGCAGATTATGATAAAAAAATTTTTAACATTATTCATTATTTCTTGCTTAGCATCTTGTGCAAGTTGGCTTACCTATGCACCTCTTTTAGGAGATTTAGAAATGGATTTTCCAATTGAAGATGAAGATCGATTTAAAATTACAGAAGGTAATGTTGGAGTTCATTTTGTAGATATGTCTGTAGGTCAATCCATTGGAATTGATGAGAGTTTTTCAACTGGACTTGACATTGGAATAAAATATCGAAAAAAAATAAATGCAAGAGGTGGAAAAGAACTTGATATGACTGCTAGAATAAATCATAGCTTTAGATATTATATTAATGGTTGGGACTACAACTCTCCTTTTGCTGAGATAAGATCTAATATTCTTGAAGGTGGAACTGATAATAATAAAACAAGATTTGGTTTTAATATTACAAATCTTAGACTAGGATATGAGTGGGATAATGGAGCTGCTGTGTTTTTAGACAAAAAAATTGGAAGGTCATCATTTGAGAAGTTTAATGAACTTAATTCTCCAAACTATGTTAGTTTTGGATTCAGAATGCCAATTTTAAAAGGGGGTACATTAAGAAGCTATTAATAATATTTAGTTAACAGTTAATATTTTAAATTAGAAATATGAAAAAATTATTTTTTACACTAACACTTATAGCACTATCTACTTTTATTAGTTATTCACAAGATCTATCCAATCCACAGGGTGGAGGTAGGCTTAATATTGAATCAATAACTCCTGGAGATGGTTATTCTAAAATGAATTTCCAAGGCGATATAGCTGGATATGGAAGAGTATTTGCTTCAATTAAATTATCATCTGGTAATTCATCTAAAACAAGCGGGACTCTTTCTGGTCAAGCTAGAACAATTTTACACGATGGTACATTTTTATCTTCTCCACTAAATGGGAGTTGGAAAAGGTCTGGAGTTACAATTAGATTTTATTTTATAGATGATGTAAGCAATGGTGCAATGAATTTTGTTATTTGGGATGTAGATATTTTAGGTGAAGTAGCCTTCGTAAAGTATTATGAGCTTCACTCAAGTAATTAATCAGAACTACTTTACTTACTTGTTTAATAAGTAACGTATTATTTTCCGATACCAGAAGCCCACAGACAACATTATCTTTATCAACATTTTGTATATTTGCCAAACACTAATAAAACATTTTTATGAACAAGATACCATCACTAGATCTTAGAGATTTTTTAAGTGAAGACCCTCATCGTAAGAAAGAATTTGTTCAATCAATAGGTAAAAATTTTCAAGAGATAGGATTTTGTGCAGTTAAAGGCCATCTTTTGTCTGATGAGCTTGTTGAAAGACTTTACAAGCAAATTAAATTATTTTTTGATCTTCCATATGAAGTAAAAACTAAATATGAATTCCCACAATATTCAGGTCAAAGAGGATATGTTTCTTTTGGTAAGGAGAGTGCTAAAGGAAGTAAACATGGTGATCTAAAAGAATACTGGCATTTTGGTCAATATATTGAAAAAGAAGAGAAAGATAAATACAATTATTTTCCTAATATCCATGTTGATGAATTACCTGAATTTAATAAAGTTGGTAAGGAAGTATACTCCACTTTAGAAAAAACAGCAAAATATATTCTTAGAGCTTTAGCATTGTATTTAAATATTGAGGAAAATTACTTTGATCAATATATTAAGAATGGAAACTCAATATTAAGACCCATCCACTACCCTCCTATTTTAGATAATCCTAAAGAGGCTGTTCGTGCTTCTGCTCATGGAGATATAAATCTTATTACTTTACTTATGGGAGCACATGGTAAGGGATTGCAAGTTCAACACTCAAATGGCGAGTGGATTGATGCAATGGCTAGTAAAGATGAGTTAATGATAAATATTGGAGATATGTTATCTAGACATACTAATAATCTATTAAAATCCACAGTTCATAGAGTTGTAAATCCAGATAGGGAATTGCTAAAAAAATCTAGATATTCTATTCCGTTTTTCATGCATCCAGTAAGTGAAATGAAGTTAAATGTTTTAGAATCTTGTATTTGTGAAGAATATCCTAAATCATTTGATGATATTACCGCTGGAGAGTTCTTAAATGAAAGATTAGTAGAATTAGGTCTACTAAAGAAATAATGGATAGATCAGAATTAATACTAAACAAAGATGGTTCAGTATATCATTTAAAACTCAAATCTGAAAATTTATCTTCAACAGTCATTTTGGTCGGTGACCCATTTCGTGTAGATAAAATCACTAAACATTTTGATAAGATTGAATTCAAAACTCAGAATAGAGAATTTAAATCTGTAACAGGCTATTATAAATCAAAAAGAATCACTGTTGTTTCAACTGGAATTGGTTCAGGTAATATAGAAATTGTTTTAAATGAACTTGATGCTTTAGTTAATATAAATTTAGAAACAGGAGAAGTTTTAAATTCAAAAAAGTCTCTTAATTTAATAAGAATTGGTACTTCAGGTGCAATTCAAGATGATGTGCCTGTTGATTCTTTCTTATTAAGTAAAATGGCAATCGATATTGATGGTTTTATGTTAAATTATGATTTATCAACTATAGATAACAAAAACTTCACAAAACATATATACGAAAATCATCAAATTCAAGATCAATTATATTGCTATGATTGCTCAAGTGAATTATATGATAAATTTAATTCAAATGATGTTAATAGTGGAATTACAATAACATGTAGCGGTTTCTATAGTTCACAGGGAAGATCCATAAGATTAAGTACTTCTCATAAGAATAATCTTAGTGAAATTACGAAGATAAAGTACAATAATTATAATGCTACAAACCTTGAAATGGAGACGGCAATTATTTATGCAATGTCTAAGCTTTTAGGACATAAGGCTATTTCCTTAAATGCAATACTTGCTAATAGGAATCTAGAAGAATATAGTATGAATCCAGAAAATACTGTTGAAAATTTAATAGAGTATACACTTAACAAGCTTTAATTACCATGGATGCAACAATGATTATATCACAAATCTTTTTACCAATTTCTTTGGCAATTATTATGTTTGGTATGGGTCTAACCCTTGTAGTTGGTGATTTTGGTAGAATTTTTACTTATCCAAAGGCAGTACTTGTCGGCCTATGTAATCAGCTAGTATTTCTTCCTTTAATTGGATTTTCAATTATCCTTTTGTTTGATCTAAACTCCTCTATGGCTATTGGCATTATGATACTATCTGTATGCCCTGGTGGACCCACAAGTAATCTTATCACACAAGTTGCTCGAGGAAATATTGGTCTTTCGGTCACTCTAACTGCCCTGGCAAGTCTAATAACTGTTTTCACAATTCCAATCATATTATCAAAAGCCATTGCTTATTTTACAGGAGATACAGCTGTTGTTATTGAACTTCCTGTAGTTCAAACCATGCTTCAAATTTTGGCAATAACCGTAATTCCTGTCTCCATAGGCATGGTGATTCGCAATAGAAATGAAGGCTTTGCCCTCCGTATGGAAAGGCCTATGAGAATTGCCTCCACAGTGTTATTTATTATTATTTTTTTACTCGTTATGATTGCTAACAAAGATTTAATAATCCAAGCAATGAAAGAAGTTGGATTGGCAACATTACTTCTGAATTTGTCAACGATGGCGCTTGGATATATCACTGCTAAATTTTTTGGTATAACAGGAAAAAGTCAAATTTCAATTACAATTGAAAGTGGAATTCAAAACGGAACATTAGCTTTTGTCATTGCTACTACAATACTGAATAACGTCGAGATGGGACTTCCGACTGGCGCCTATTCAATATGGATGTTTATAACAGGTGGAATTCTCATGTGGCGCTTAGGAGTTTCAAAAAAGCCCCTAATTTAACATATGAAAAATGTTGTGAAAGGTAATATTTTTCTTAGATTTTATGACTAATAATTTATGAATAAACAAAATCTAACTTTTCTGGTAAATAAGTATGATCTTTTTGAAGCTACTTTTTCAGATGACAGCATTCCAATTTCAAAAACCGATGAAGTCATATTAGAAATTGAAAGATATGCTTTTACTGCAAATAATATTACATATGCAGTTATTGGGGATACGTTAGGTTATTGGAATTTCTTTCCAGCTGAGGAACCTTATGGTATTGTCCCAGTTTGGGGTTTTGCAAATGTTATTTCTTCTAAAAATGAAAATGTTTCTGAGGGAGAAAAGTTTTATGGATATTTTCCTATGAGCAAATACTTAAAAGTCATACCAAAAAAGGTAAATACCCATGGTTTTATAGATGATTCTAATCATAGAAGAAAACTTCCTTCAGTATACAATCATTACCTAAAAATTTCAAAAAATACAGATGAATCATTAGAATATCATCCTTTAATAAAACCTCTATTTTTAACTTCGTTTTTGAATTATTTTTTCTTGAAAGATGAAAAATTTTTTGAATGTGATCAGATAATCCTGACAAGCGCATCTTCTAAAACAGCTTTATCTTTGGCATTTTTGTTATCTAAAAATAAACTAGAAGACAAGAAAAAAATTATAGGTATTACATCGGATAAAAACATAAAATTTTTATCAAAAATTAAATTTTATGACACCGTTTTATCTTATGATAATGCAGAGGAAAAACTTAACACATCAAAATCAATAATAGTTGATTTTGCTGGGAACTCTGATTATCTAAAAAAATTATCTGATTATTTAGCAGACTCATTAAAATACGTCAGTTTAATAGGATTAGCAGATTGGTCTTCAAAAACTAATTTTAAATCAATTCCTAATTCTAAATTTTTCTTTGCTCCAAATCATGCTGAAAAAAGATACAGAACAATGGGAGTTAAAAAAACCACATTATTGGCTGAAGACTTATTGAAAGAATTTATTATGCAAATTAAGCATGACATAAAACTAAAATATTTTAATGAGCCCAAAGAATTACATGAACTGTATTTAAAATCCTTAAAAGGAAAAATTGACCCAAGTAAGGGTTATATGGTACAGCTAAGTAATTAATTGATGAACCTTAAGAAAATCTATTATTCAACTTATATAATCTAACATCCTTACCATCTTTAAAATAAAACACTTTAGGGTAATTTGAATAAGTCTTCAACTTTACACTTAATTGTTTTCGCAATCTTTAATGCTAATACTGTAGATGGAACGTATATCCCATTCTCAATAGCATTTATACTCTTTCTTGATACCTCAGCAGCAACTGATAGTTCTTGTTGAGTTAAACCTGCTGATTTTCTAAGTTCTTCTAGATTATTTAAGAGTTTTTTGTGGTCCTTTCCCAATGTTATTTCTTTTCGTACTCTTCAACAGCATCAGTAAGCTCTTTACCTGTATTTGGGTATAGATATCCAGCAATTATCTGTCCAACTCCTATTAAAGCAACCAAAGCTCCAACTCCTTCTAAAATTCTGCCAAGCACCAAAAAGCCAAGAAAATATAAACCTATACCAACAAAAAGAGTTATAACTCCATTTCTTCGATAATCAATTGGTTCTCGTTTTCGATCCTCAAAAATTTTTATTAATTCCTCTACTTTCGATGGATCATCCAAATTTTTAGATATTTCTAGTATTGTTTCATTCTTATTTTTACTTTCATGATACAGCCAGAAAAAAACTGCAAGTGGTATAATGATTCCTGTTAGCATTCCAAGAATTGGGTATAGTTTCTCTATGTCCATAATTTTATTTTTTTTAAATGTAACGCAAACTTAACACTTTTATTTATGAGAAGCAAACGTTATACAATAAAATTATTATTTATTATTTGTTTAGAGTAAGTATACTTGTTTTTGCATGATGAAAGTAAATATCGAACTGTCACTAGCAATCTTTTATATTGTAATAAAAATAAAAGTTTTATATATTTAAATACACAAACAATTTAGATTTATTGCCAAAGCAAAAAGATTTTAAGAATTGTTTTTAAAATTACAAGACGATGACACTTGATGAAAAATTTAAAGCTATTGGTACAAATAATGCTCCTGGTCAGGAAGTCAGACAAAATCTAGGAGATCTTAATACCATTATGCTTGGAGAGAAACTTGATGGAGTTTTTATTGATTTCTCCCACGGGGATGTAGATGCCTTTCCTCCAGCGCCCAGTTCTGATGAAGCTTGGAAAGAGGGTTTTAATAGAGGTGGATCTCAAGCTTATACTGAGTATAGAGGATCTGCTGAAATACGAAATAGACTGGCTGCTAGCCTTGGGAAGTTTACTGGCCGTCCAATTGAAGCTAATAGCGAATTGATTATAACTCCTGGAACTCAAGGGGCATTATTTTTGGCACTTGGTTCAACGGTTGATGCTGGGACAAAAGTTGCCGTAATTGATCCTGACTATTTTGCCAACCGCAAACTTGTTAAGTTTTTTGGAGGTGACATTTTACCAATTCCTCTAAACTACAAGAATTCTCAATCTGAAAACAGCCCAGATCTAAATCAAATTGAAGACGCATTTAAAGCAGGAGCAAAGGTTTTAGTCTTTTCAACACCTAATAATCCTACAGGTCTTGTCTATTCAGAAACTACAATAACTAAAATAGCAGATCTTGCAGCAATCCATGATGTTAGTGTAATCGTGGATCAATTGTACTCTAGAATGCTATATAGTGGTGAGGTCTATACTCATCTTCGTTCTTGTGATGTTCAGCCTGAAAATCTTATTACTATCATGGGGCCATCAAAAACTGAATCTCTTAGCGGATTTCGCCTTGGAGTTGCATTTGGCACACCAAAATTGATTGAAAGAATGGAATCCCTTCAAGCGATCGTTTCTTTGCGTGCTGCAGGATACAATCAAGCAGTTCTTGATACTTGGTTTCAGGAACCTTTAGGCTGGATGGAAAATCGTATTCGAGAACATGAATCAATAAGAGATGAATTACTAAAAACTTTCAGGGCTGCTAATATCTATACAGCAAGCCCACAGGCTGGCAGCTATCTTTTCCCACAACTACCCCCGCTACGTGTAGATTTATATACTTTTATACACCTACTGCGTTATCAGGCAAATGTGATAGTTACGCCTGGAACAGAATTTGACCCAGCTTGTATGGATAGTATCCGACTCAACTTTTCTCAGGATAACTCTGCAGCTGTTGCGGCAGCAAAACGAATCGTAAAAATGGTGGAAATTTACCGCATATGAACAAAAGTATCAAAATCTATTCAATACTACCAGGTTCTCTTATATTATTCCCTATACGTTTATTTAAATCGTCTCCTAGATCATTTCTTGCTATTTCAGCTAAATTTTCAAGCTCTTTGACAATTTCTGGATAAAGTTCTTTTACATTATATTCTTCACCAGGATCTCTTCTAAGATTATAAAGTGCATATTCTGTAGTAAATATAGAATAAGGCCCAGGATGGCCATCGTTTTTTGGAAGTACATTTTTATACGAGCGACTTTCATGAGGGAATACTAACTTCCAGTTGTCTTTTCTTACTGCTTCTAAATTATTTTTTCCATAATAATAATATAGATGATCTCTAGGATTAGAATCTATACTTCCTTCTAGGATGGGAGATATATCAACACCATCTATTTTATGTTTAGGAAGGTTAGATGAAACTATATTAGCAATTGTAGGCAAAACATCAATTGTAGCTGCAATTTTATTTGAGATACTTCCAGCTGAAATTACTTTTGGCCACTTCATTATTGTTGGTACTCTTTGACCTCCTTCAAAACTTGTTCCTTTACCTTCTCTAAGTCCTCCTGTAGATCCTGCATGATTTCCAAAATTTAACCATGGTCCATTATCACTTGTGAAGATCACAAGTGTGTTTTCTTCTAAATTGTTCTTTTTTAATGCTTTTACTATTTCGCCAACTGACCAATCAATTTCCATCATTAAATCACCGTATAGACCTTGGGAACTTTTTCCCTTAAATTTATTTGATACAGCTATAGGAACATGAGGCATAGAATGGGGTACGTATAAGAAGAATGGGTTGTCTTTATTATTGTTTATAAATTCAACAGACTTCTCAGTATATAAAGTTGTGAGTTTAGCTTGATCTTCTAATGTTCTAATTTCATCAATTTTCTTGAAATCTTCAATTAAAGGTAATTGTGGGTAAGCCTTTTTTCTCCAATTGGATGTGTCAGATATTTGATTTCCATCAAAATCAACAGGCCACATGTCATTTGAATAAGGCAAGCCTAGAAAGGTATCAAAACCATGATTTAGAGGAAGAAATTTTTCTTGGAATCCTAGATGCCATTTGCCAAATATAGATGTTGCATACCCTTTTTCTTTTAATAATTCAGCTATTGTAATTTCATTTTGATTTAACCCTACAGTTGAGTATGGCATTAAAGCTCCACTTATTCCTATTCTGTTTGAATAGCATCCTGTTAGTAGGGCAGCTCTTGAAGCACTACAAACCGCTTGTACTGAATAAAAGTTAGTAAACAACATTCCTTCTTGTGCAAGTTTGTTTATGTGTGGAGTTTCATAATTTATAGATCCAAATGGCATTATGTCCCCATATCCTAAATCATCCATAAATATTAAAATGAAATTAGGGTTTTCAATTGAAGAAACTTTTTGCAATGTTTTCTTTTCAGAACAACCAAGAAGGCATAATGTTACAATAAAGAGTAGTTGTTTTCTCATTGTTAATTAATTAAGATAAATTTAAGAATAAATATACTAATCGATATTATCCTTATTAATCTCACTTATTTAAGGAAGTAATTTTTGTATTTTTAATATATGATTAAAAATAAAAACCAATTAACAAGAAGGACATTTATTAAGAAGGCGGGATTAACTACTTCTTTATTTTCTTTTTATCCTTTACCGTTTTCATCAATTTTTTCTAATTCAACTGATGATAAACGAATAATTGTAATAGGTGCGGGTCTAGCTGGTCTATCTTGTGCTTATGAATTAGACCAAGCTGGGTTTAATGTGATTTTGATTGAAGCTCGTTCTCGTCCAGGGGGAAGAGTAAGCACCTATCGAGAACCTTTTTCTGATAATTTATATTCTGAAATGGGAGCTGAATATGTAGATAGCTCAGATATGTATGTTCATGAATATTGTAAAAAGTTCGATTTAAAAGTTTTGCCAGCAAAACAGTATGATGGTGTTTATGTAAAAGGCCAGACTTCAACTATTAAAGGATTAAGATCTGGTAGAGATTTATTGCCTTTTCAGGGAGCCTTGGAGGGTAAATTATTTGGTCAGGAAGTTCAATATATCCAAAAGTGGATAGACTTAGTTAAACAAAAGGGTATAAGTTCTCCAGAAGTACAAGCATTGGATAAAATCTCAGTTGAAGATATTCTAAAGAAAGGCGGTGCCCCAAAAGATATTATTGATTTATATACATATGCAAATGCGACTGAAGCGACTGCAGTTCCATCAAAAATGTCTGCATTGTATATGGTATTGTCTAATACAAGAACATCAAACTTTAGCGAAAATACAGTTGAAGGAAGAATCTTTGGAGGTAACGATCAGCTACCTAAAACACTTGCAAAAAAATTGGGCACAAAAATTATGTATAATAAACCTTTACAACGTCTTGATTATGATTCCAATGGTATCACTGCAACAGTTAAAGAGAACAAAAGACTTGTGCAAATTCCGGCAAAAAAATGTGTATTAGCAATCCCAGCATCTATATTAAAAAACATAGATATCAATCCTGGTTTTTCTATAGAAAAAATAAATTGTATTAACAACCAACAATATGGGCATGCAATGAAAATAGCAATGCAGTATAGACAAAGATTTTGGGATAATAATAATTCTATTGGACAACGTGTTTTTACTGACACTCCACTACGAAGGGTTTATCATTTTTCAATTGATCAACCTGGACCACGAGGAATATTGCTAAGCTTTACTTCGGGAGAAGATGCAATAAAACTTGGAAGGCTTGATAATAATAAAAGACTAAATATAGCTCAAAATACTTGTAGAAATTTATGGCCAGAAGCACCAAAGTTCTGGGAGAAGGGAGTTGTAAAATATTGGAATGAAGATCCTTGGGTAAAAGCAAGTTACTCTTTTGCTGGAGTTGGTCAAAAAGACTTTAGAGAGATATTGGCAAAACCTGAGGGACCTATTTTCTTTGCTGGTGAACACACGGCATTTCAAAGGGCTTCAATGAATGGAGCAATAGAATCAGGTTTGCGAGCTAAAGGAAGAATTGAAAAGAGCAGAGACACCATAATTTAGCTGAGACTATGATTTAGGATAAGGGTGTAGTTTATTTATAATTTCCTTTTTCATATATTAACTATATGATTGTATTAGTTACAGGTTCATCAAAAGGTATTGGATACCAAATTGCAAGTGATTTACTTGATCAAGGTCATGATTTAGTACTTCATTGTAATAGAAATAAATCTTCACTTGAAGACTTGTTAAGTGCTTATAAATCTAACTCAGTAATTATTCAAGCAGATCTTTCTTCTTATAATGATATTAAAAAATTGGTAGATGAAACAATTAATAAATTATCTTTTCCTGATTGTGTTATAAATAATGCTGGAATTGCAGAATCTGCTGATATATCTCTAGATATTGAAGAGTGGGATAAGATGTTTGATAAAACTATTAGTGTAAATCTAAAAGCTCCTGGATTAATTTTTAAAGAGTTTATAAAGTATAAAAGAAAAAATAAAATCAAAACTAGACTAAGATTTATAAACATATCTTCTAGGGCAGCATTTAGAGGTGAACAGCAAGATTACATTTCTTATGCTTGTTCCAAAGGAGGTCTGATTTCATTAACAAAAACTATTTCAAGATCATTTGGAGAAATAGATAATGTTGTAGCAATTAGTATTGCTCCTGGCTTTGTTAAAACAGATATGGCTCAAAGTTTTATTGAGGAGCATGGAGAAGAAATTATTAAGAAGGGGATTACTTTAGACAGATTAACTGAACCCAAAGATATTTCACCATTGGTATCACTGATAGTTTCTGGAAATCTTGATCATGCCACGGGTTCAACTATTGATATTAACGGTGGTAGTTATCTTAGGTAGATTATTATTTCTATTCACAGGCTCTATCAGCTATTTCTAAAGCTTCAGAAATAATCGATAATCCTTTGTCTATTTGTTCCTTGTTAATACAAAGTGGGGGTGCAATAAATATATAGCTCCACTTACTAAAAGTATACATTCCCAGTTCAGAAATTTTAGCTTTTACTTGGTCCATTAATTTTAATCCTTCTGGAGGTGCATTATAATGAGCCATAGGCTCCTTAGATTTTTTATTTTTAACTAGTTCTATGCAGCCAAGAAGTCCTGTATTCCTAAAATCACCAATAGATGGATGTTTTTTCTTTAATAATTGAATTTGCTCTTCCATATATATTCCCATATTCTTAGCATTACTAATAAGGCCATCTTCTTCGTAAATATTAATAACTTCTAGTGCTGCCGCACAACCCACAGGATGAGCGGAGTAAGTTAATCCAAGCATCATTGGAATATTATCAAAATGAGAGGAAATTGAATCACTTACTTGTAAAGCCCCAAAAGGGAAATAACCTGAGGTAATCCCTTTAGCCAAAACCATCATGTCAGGTATGACATTATGATTATTAATTCCAAACCATTGACCAGTTCTTCCAAAACCACTCATCACTTCATCGGAAATCAATAAAATTCCATGTTGATCACAAACTTGTCTTAGTTTTTTAAAATACCCTTTTGGAAGCTTAAGACATCCTGAAGTTCCTGATTCACCTTCCATAATAATAGCTGCAAAGTTTTCTGGACCTTCATATTCTAAAATTCTATCAAGTTGATCAAAACATTCTTGTTCCCAATTACTTCCATTGGAGCGATATTCATAAGGTATCTCGACATGAACAAAATTAGGAGCTTGTTGTGCATCAACTTTATGTTTTCTTGGATCTCCTCCAGCCGACATTGCTCCAATCGTTGAACCATGGTAAGATCTGTATCTAGTTAAAATTTTATACCTGCCAGTATAAAGTCTTGCTAGCTTTATTGCATTTTCAATTGCTGAAGCTCCACAAACAGTAAAAAAAGATTTATTTAAATCTCCAGGACAAATTTCTGATAATTTTTTCCCTAATTCCCCTCTTGCTTTAGTGATTGCAGCAGGTGTAACATAGCTAACCTTTTCCATCTGTTTAACTACAGCATTAGTAACTCTTTGATCACCATGACCTATATTAACATTCATTAATCCAGAGGAAAAATCTATTATTTTATTTCCTTCTTGATCAAACAAATAAACTCCTTTTGCACTATCTATACTCAAAGGACTAATTCCTTTTTGCTTTGACCATGCAAAAAGTGTATGATTAAGATTGTTTTTAAGTATCATATCCTCATTTTTATGTTCCATATCAGTAATCTTTATACTTAATTTAAGATTCGTACATCCATTTTCCTCCTACCATTGTTCTTTCAATAGGGATATCAATAATTTCCATTGGATCAACTTTTCTTGGATCTTTATCTAAAACAACAAGATCAGCTAATTTCCCTTTTTCTAAACTCCCTTTAATACCTTCTTCATATGAAGCATATGCTCCATGTATAGTTCCAACTTTAATTGCTTCTTCAACACTAATTTTTTGTGATGCCCCCCAGACATTTCCATTAATGTCTGTTCTTGTTACACTTGATTGAATAGCCATCATAGGCTCATAAGGTCCTGGAGGATAATCTGAAGTTTGCGTAACTTTTATTCCTGCATCGAGAAAACTTCGAACAGCAAACATATTTTCCAATCTTTCTTTTCCATATTGCTTCATTTTCTCCCCATGGAAATAAACATATGTGGAAAAAGGATTTGGAATAGCATTTAATTCTTTAATCCTTCTTACTAAATCATCATTAATTACCGTGCAATGTTCTAATCTAAATCTAGGGTCAATTCGAGGATATTCATTTTGAAGTCTTTCATAAATATTTAATGTCTTATCAATTCCTACATCACCATTAGCATGAACTCCAACTTGCCATCCATTTGTATGTGCTTTGTGAGCATATTTATATACTTCTTCTTGCTCCATAACCATAATTCCATAATCATTTGGTCGTCCAATATATGGCTTTGATAATCTTGCAGTTCTTTCTGAAATTGAACCATCTATTGTAATTTTCATTCCACCAATCCTTAACCAACGATCTCCAAAACCAGTCTTAATTCCTGCATCAATAAACTTGTCAATTTCTCTATAAGAAATCATACTATAAACTCTCATAGATAATTCGTTAGCATCATACGCGTCTTGATATGCTCTAAGAAATGTCGAAGATCCATATGCTTCTGTAACAGATGTAACACCACTTTTTGTCATCATTTTAGTTATTAACTTAACTCCTTCTTGATAATCTTTCTGGGTAAATCTGTCAGGGATTAATTTTGATAAAGGATAGTCGGCAGTTTCTAATAATTGTCCTGTCAATTCTCCATTTTTTGAATCTCTTCCAATTTTACCCCCTTCTGGATCAGGAGTGCTTCGATTATACCCCATTAAATTCAAAGCATTTGAATTAACATACGTTGAGTGTCCTCCTCGATGTGTAATTCTTACTGGATGATTTGGCGCAGCTTCATCCAGATCATATCTATTTATCAGTCTTCCTTCTCTAATCTTTGTGTCATCATATTTAAAACCTAAAATCCATTCTCCTGGAGGAGTTATTTTAGCTCTTTCATAAATAGCATTTTTGATTTCTTTTATTGAACGCAAATCAATATCAACATTTCTTAGATGAGAAAGACCCGATGAGGCTGGGTGAGAATGAGCATCAATAAATCCTGGCACAATTGTCTTTCCACCAATATCAATTTTTTTAGTATTTGAATTTGATAGTCTTAATATTTTATCATTTTCTCCAATAGCTATAATTCTTTCTCCAAACATTGCAATTGCTTGAGCTTTAGGATTGTTTGGATCTACTGTTATTATGTTTGCATTATATAGAATTTTGTCTGGACTAGTTGTAAAAAGACTCTTAACATTGATAAGTGGAAGAGCCAGTAGAGGAGACGCATTCTTAATAAATTCCCTTCTATTTTGTGCTGTCATATAGGTTTTTTAATATTATTACTTAAAAATAAAGAAATTTAGTTATCAATCTAAAACTTATCTTATTTTTACTATATGTTTATGGATTTCAATACTACAGCCATACTTCTTTTTATTATGCTTATTTTTTGGCAAGTCTTTATGTGGAAAAAGATTAAGCTTAAAAAATGGCAAGATTTAACTTTGTCAGCAATTATGATAGGTTTAGCAGGATGGCTCGTCTATCTAGCATTTATAAGCTAGGTTCAATTTTTAAAAGGGAAGTTTATTTAAATCAACATTTCCTCCTGTAATTATTATTCCAACCTTTTTGTTATTAAAAAGCTTTTTATTTTTTAAAACTGCTGCTAATGAAGGTGCACCAGAAGGTTCACATACAATTTTTAATCGTTCCCATATAATTTTCATTGATTCAATTATTTCATCTTCAGTTATTCTAATTATTGAATGAACTTCTTTTTGAATTATTGGAAAGTTTTTGTCACCTAATTGAGTATTTAATCCATCAGCTATTGTCTTAGTCGTATTATTTGTTTCTATTTTTCCGCTTTTTAAAGATCTATATGCATCATCAACTACAAATGGCTCAGCCCCAATAACAGTACAATTTTTACCAAAATATTTTGCTGCTAATGCACTCCCAGCAATTAAACCACCTCCACCAACAGGAGTTATAACATATTCTAAAAAATTATAATCTTCTAAAAGTTCTTTACAAGCAGTGCCCTGCCCTAGAATAACATCATTATCGTTTGAAGGATGAATAAAAGTTGCCCCTTTAGATTTTACAATTTCTTGTGCAGTATTTTCTCTTGATTCCACATTTGATTCACATTCTATGAGCTCACCCCCATATCCTTTTACAGCAGCTTTTTTTATTTCTGTTGCATTTGAAGGCATTACTATGTATGCTTTTACACCTATACTTTGAGCAGCTAAGGAAAGAGCCTGACCAAAATTTCCAGATGAATGGGTTACAACTCCATTTCTTTTTTTATCTGCTGGAAGTTGTAAGACTGCATTTGTTGCTCCTCTCATTTTGAATGCTCCCATCTTTTGGAAGTTATCACATTTAAAATATATTTCTGCTCCTGTCATGTTATTGATTTGAGTAGATGTGATAACAGGTGTATTATGTATATATGGTTTGATCCGATTATGACACTCAATTAAATTAATCTTATCCATAACTAATTTTTTCATTTTATTTTTTACTTGAAAGTTTATATTCTTCAATTACAGATTTAGGTATAGGGTGATAGCCATTGTTAAAAATTAATTCCTTTTTATTGTTAGACTTTTCAAGTTTCACATAAAGATTAGATACTTTATTTATTTCTATACAATCGTCAACATCATATAAATCATCTGTGTGAACTTGGTCTACGCCAATCATCATAATTTCTTTTGCTCTTTTTTTAATTCTTACTTTATTTGGTCCAACCATAAATTTACTTTCATGTAATTCTTCAAATTTATTAGGATCATACCCACCAAGATTTATAAAGTATAATTTGTTATTGTTTTCAATTTTGTTTTCACTTAAAGACACTTTATATTCATCAACATTAGATAATTCAACCCAAGAATCAATATGAAGTCTATCAGGAATTCCAAACCATTTATCTAATAAGTCTAAATATGTTTCTTCAATTCTGTTTCCACATGTAAAAACAACATCATGAAGTTCTGTATTACATTTTTTTGCTCTACCACCTAAAAACACTGAAAATAATTTCATAATTATTAATTAATATAAAATTTTATCTGAGGATAAATTAGTCTAACCATAATTATAATATCGAATCTATCTAATATACTAATTATTCATTTTTATTCATAAAATCTTATCTTTCAATTATGTTTAGAGTTATACTATCATTTCTAATTTTGATAACAGTATTAAGTTGTAATAAAAACACTAAAGTTATGATTATAGGTCATAGAGGAGCCATGGGACATATTGCTGAAAACACAATTCCTTCAATAAAGAAGGCTATTGAATTAGGAGTTGATGGTATTGAGATTGATGTTTTTAAATGTAAAACAGGTGAATTAGTTGTCTTTCATGATGAGAAACTTGACCGACTAACAAATGCATCAGGATTTATAGAATCTCTTGAATTAGACTCTATAAAAAAGATAACAGTTTTAGATCAATACAGAATTCCAACTCTGGAAGAGGTTTTAATCTTAATTGATGGACAGATTAAATTAAATATTGAGCTTAAAGGTCAGGGAACTGCTTCTCCAACAAATGATATTATTAATCAATATATTAATAAAGGAGGTTGGACAAATGATAAATTTATTATTTCAAGTTTCAAATGGGATGAATTAGAAAAGTTTAGATCTATAAACAAAACTGCGTCGATTGCTATTTTAACTGAATTTGATCCTATTAAGGCCATTCCTATTGCTAAAAAATTAGATGCACTAGCAATAAATCCTAATTATAAGTCTTTAAATGAAGATAATATAAATGAAATTCATGCGAATGGTTTTAAAATTTTCCCTTATACTATAAATGAGTTTAGTGATATAAAAAGAATGATTGAACTCGGGGTAGATGCTATAATTACAGATTATCCTGAAAGGGTTAATTAAGATTGTTATGTAAATCCTAGTTCTATTTTTACCATAGCATCAAAATTAATAATTTTAATTTTTTTGCCTTTTAAATCGATTAAATTTTCCTTTCTAAAATTTGAAATCATTCTAATACATCCTTCTTTAGATGTTCCTAGAATGTTTGATATCTCTATTCTTGACAGAGATAGATTAATAAAACCTTTCTTATCACAGCCAAAATTATTATCAAGATAAATCAATAATTGAGCTAAACGTTGCTTAACATTTTGTTGAGCCATATTTACTAATCTGTCATCAGATTCCTTTAATTCATTTGATATAAATACTAGTAGAGATTTAGTAAATCTTTTATCATCTATTAATTTTGAAATTTGTTCTTTTGGTATGAAACATACTTCCATATTATTAAGAGCAACTGCGCTAAGATTAGTTTTATTACCAGAAACTAAAGTTCTATGGCCAAGGAGTTCTCCTTTGGAAGCAATTCTAATAATTTGATCTTTTCCATTATCACTAATTTTAGACAATCTTGGATTTCCTTGTTTTACACAGTACAGCCCTTTGAGAGTTTGCCCTTCCTTAAAAATCAATTCTCCTTTATCAATAGCTAAAGTTTCCTTAGAGTCAGATATATGGGCAAGTGTTATATTATCCAAATCTTTTAAAGCATTTAAGTGCCTGATTATACAATTTTCACATCCGTTTTCTTTATCTATTTTTGGATGTTTATTTTTTAATTTGCGTACCATATATTAAAGTTACAAAAAAGATGATTTTTATCATATTTTTTCTTCAAAAGCAAAGATAATTTTGTTTTATAATAATAAAAATAATATAAAAATTAAAAAGTTTTTGGAATATTTTAGAACACTATAGATTAATATGAAAGGAAAACCTTTAGCATACACTCTATTTCTTGCTTTAACATTGTTTATATTATTAGTTTATGTATTATCTAAAAGAGGAGATACAATTTCAGATATATCACAGTCAATTAATGATTCTGATGGAATTGTTCATGTTGTCGATAAAGTGATTTTACCATTTAATAAAAATTAAAAACTATGAGCTATATAGGAAAAAAGTTTCCCAATATTAATTTAAATTCAGTTACTAGTGACTCTAAGGAATCGATTGTAAATCTATCTAAACCTCCAAATAAAACTTTACTTTTTTTTTACCCCATGGATTTTACATACGTATGTCCTACAGAATTACATGCTTTTCAAAACCAATTAGGTGAATTTGAAAGAAGGGGAATAAGTGTTTACGGAATATCATGTGACGCAATTCAAGTTCACCTAGCTTGGTTAAAAACTCCTATAAGCAGAGGAGGTGTTGAAGGCATAACATTTCCTTTAATTTCAGATTCAACTAGGATTTTATCTAAAAGGTTGCAAATTTTAGATGAACAAGATATATCATACAGAGCTACGTATCTAATTGATGAGAATGGTAAAGTGTTTTATGAATCAATTAATGATATGCCCATTGGCAGGGACATTAATGAATTTATCAGAATTATAGACGCAAAACAGCACAATGAAAAATTTGGAGAGCTTTGTCCAGCAAATTGGAAATTGGGTAAAAAAGCAATGGAGGAATCTAACGCTGGAGTAATAAAATATTTTTCTATTAAAAGGTAGGATCTTAACAATTATTTGACATTGTTGGGTATAATCCTTAACCCCATAGATCTATCTAGAACATTAATTATTTTAAATATTGATATATCTGCCTTATAGGATATACAGGAGCTACATTTAAGATGTTTCTTGGAAATCTTTATGGAGTCTTCTCTTGTATTTTTATTTTAATATTTTGGTTGATAAGACCAGTACTGATTTTGGTTAAAAAGGTTAAAAACAAGGATTTTTAAAACCCCAAGTTATATATAATAATTAGTAGATTTAGAATAGTACTAAGAATAAGAAGATTTAAAACAATTTTATTTGGCTGTACTGAAATTACCGATGCATTATAAGCACTACATATAATAGTAGCTGTAGAAATTTGAATCCACTCAAACAATCCGTTGCCACTCATCATTGAATACATAACAGCAATAGATCCCATTAAAGTAGAAATTAAAATGCCAACTGTGGAATTAAATCCATAGTTATTATTAAATCTATTCTCAAAGTAATGATAAACAGATTTAATTTGAAAATAACGAGCTATTTGCATTTTTTATTGATACAACAACATTTTGTTTTTATAGACTTTTCTTTATCTACAATATCTTTAGTGCATCTAGATTCTTTTTTGTCAAATATATTATCCATGATATTTTATCTATTGTTAAATTTTTCAGATATCATATATCACCATTTTGAAATAATTACTCAGGATGTTATTATTAATGAAACAATTGCAAAATGGTGATATATTATCCATGATATTTTATTTATTGTTAAAATTAAAGCATGAATAAGTTCTATTCTATGATATTTATCATACATAGAATTTTTTTTCATTTAACTTGTTAAAAGAATAATTATTTAATGAAAAGTATATTTGGTTTTTTGTCTAGTTATGATAGGGTAATAATTACAGATTACCCAGAAAGAGTTAATAGATAAAAGGGATTATTTTAAACTTTACTTTTAGCTACCACAAAATGTTCGATTTTGAAAATATGATTTTCAGGAATGGTTCTTCCAATTGGAGTAAAATACTTGGAATTAAGATTAGCTAAGGTTTTATTTTCTGTTAATGAAAACCTATTTTGAGAGAGTAAATCCTCAATTTCTTCAGCCGAGTATAATGATATCCAAGGTTCACCTACTTTCGCTGATCCATATGTTATTAATTTAGCTCGTTTTGCAGCGTTTGGATAACCCTTACCAAAACAGGCCTTTGGGTCTTCTCTCAGAAGGCTATTTACATAAGACATAAAGAGTGTTGTATTTGAATTTTGGGTTAAGACAGCCAGTTCATTTAAAGTTGAGTTAAGTGCCTCTCTTGTAATATACTGAGAAACTCCCTCAAGTGTAAATACGGTTGATTTACTTTCATCGAACCCTGCATTCAAAAGTTGTTCTTTAAGAGATTGGTGATTAAAATCAACACTCACATAGGTCACGTTTTCTGCATTATGTATCTCATCTGGAAGTTTAGAACGTTTTCTTTCTTGAACTTCAGGTTGATCAACTTCGAATATTTTTAATCCGGATGGGAGTTTAAGACGATACGCTCTTGAGTCGTACCCTGCGCCTAGAATGACATATTGTTCTACTTTATCAGGGGTGCTTTTTTCAATTAGATCATCTATAAATCGTGTTCGAGAAATTAGATGTTCATGAAATCCAGGAGCGAACTTTTTACTCAACCAGACACTAAACTTATGCCCCATAAGTTTGATTATACCTGCTCCAAGTACAAACTTTTCGGCATAAGGATCATAAATAACACGTTTACCAGGTTTAGCAAGTGATTCAATCAATCGCTGTTTCGCAACCCCTTGAGCAGTACCATCTTTTCTAAATATTGAGTTACTCATTGTTTGTATTTATAGGTTTCTTAATTGCTTTTATATAAACCATAATTCTAAAATATTTCTTAATTTATAAAAAAAAATATGAAAAAAATATATCTATTCTTTTGTATGCTAGGGATAGCAGTTCCTTACTATCATTTATTTAATTATTTAACAGAGAACAATTGGTATTGGTCAACGAGTGAATTCTTTGAACTTACATATGCAAATAGTGCAGTATCAATGATTCTAGGAGATTTAACAGTTTCAGTATTTGCATTTTTTGCCTTTTTGATATACAAGCTAAAAAATAGACCACTAAGGTTGTTAAGATATATTGCGTGCTTATGTCTTGTAGGGTTTTGTCTCGCTTTACCGTTATATCTATATGATAATCATGATGCTAGTTAGATAATTCTTTTGAGCTTATAATAATACATATTATTAAATTTTATTTTAACTAAATTTATCTTTATATAATATAATCTATGGATTCAGGAAGCTGGTTTTTAATAATTTTAGGTCTTGTAATTTTTAATTTTTTATTTTCAACAGTATTAGAATATATAAATCATTTAAATTGGAAAGACTTAATTCCAAATGAGCTTAAAGATTTTTATAAACCTAAAAAATATAAGAAAGCCAGAGAATATTCTATAAGAAGAAATAAAATATCTCTAATCTCTAGTCTCTTTGGCTTTGTTTTAATTATTGGTCTTCTTTGTTTTAATGGTTACGGGTATATTAATGACTTTTCTTTAAACTATAATTCAAGTTATATTCAGTCAGGAGTATTTTTTATAGTTCTTTATTTCATATCCAGTATAATTTCTATTCCATTTTCTTATTATAATACTTTTGTAATAGAGGAGAAATTTGGTTTCAATAAAACAACAAAAAAGACTTTCTTTCTAGATATAATGAAATCATTTATTATTACACTAATTATTGGTTCATTATTACTTTTTCCTTCTATCTATCTTTTTGAAACTTTAGAATCTGGTTTCTGGATATGGTTATGGATTGGAGTTTCAGCTCTTATGATATTTATAAATATGTTCTATGCTGATTTGATAGTCCCAATATTCAATAAACTAACACCTTTAGATAATGGTGATTTAAGAAAAAAAATTGAGGGATATTCATCAAAAGTAGGATATCTACTAAAAAATATTTATGTAATTGATGGTTCTAAAAGATCTACTAAGGCAAATGCTTTTTTTAGTGGACTTGGACCTAAAAAAACTATAGCTTTATATGATACCCTAATAGAGAAACATACTGATGACGAATTAGTCGCAGTCTTAGCTCATGAAGTTGGTCATTATAAAAAGAAACATATTTTTTCGGGACTTTTATTGACAATAATACAATTAGGTATAACAGTATTTTTTCTTGAATTTTGTTTAAAACAACCGGAGATTTCATATGCTTTGGGTGGTAATGAAATGACATTCCATTTAGGGTTAATTGGTTTTAGTTTTATTTTTTCACCTATATCTCTTATTTCAGGAATTTTCATGAATTATTTAAGTAGGAAAAATGAATTTGAAGCAGATTCATATGCAAAAGAAACATTTAGCGGTGAACATCTTTCCCTTGCCTTAAAAAAATTATCTGTTGACAGTTTATCAAATATATATCCTCACCCAGCATATGTGTTTATTCATTATTCTCACCCTCCTCTAATTAAAAGACTTGAAGCTTTAAAATAGAATCTTATGAATCGAAGAATTTTTGTTTTTGATATTTTCGGTTTAGGTGTTTTTTCTATTTTTAAAAATAAGATTAAGTTTATAAAAAATACTGAAATGGCTAGATCTGTCTCAACATGGAAAACTTCAGATGCAAATCTCAAAGCAGGTCAATTATTAGATAAAGGTTCTAATTCTTTAGACGCTGCAGTTGAGGGTGTTGCAATAGAAGAATTAAATCCAAAAAATACAACAGTTGGTCTTGGAGGTGCTCCTGATAGAACTGGAATTGTTACACTTGATGCATGTGTAATGAATCATCTAGGAGATTGTGGCTCTGTAGTGGCTGTTGAAAATATAGTTCATGTAGCTAGATTAGCTAAGGATGTAATGGAAAAGACACCTCATGTTATGCTTGCTGGTGAAGGTGCAGAAGAATTTGCATACACGCAGGGGTATAAATCTAGAGACTTATTAACTAAAGAATCTAAAAAGGAGTGGAAAGATTGGTTAAAGAATCAAGAATATAAACCAATTATAAATATAGAAAATCATGATACTATTGGTATGCTTTGTCTAGATAAATACAATAATATATCAGGAGCTTGTACAAGCAGTGGCTTAGCATATAAAATGAGAGGAAGGGTAGGGGATTCACCGATAATTGGTTCAGGTTTATTTATAGATAATAAAGTAGGTGGAGCTGTTGCAACAGGCTTAGGGGAAGAAATAGTTAAAACTGTTGGATCTCATCTTGTTGTTGAATTAATGAGACAAGGAAAATCTCCTCAAGAGGCCTGTGAAATTGCTGTAAAGAGAATTGCAGATAATAATAAACAGGATAATAGATTCCAAGTTGCTTATCTAGCTATCAATAAGTCAGGTGAAGTCGGTTCATACAGTATTGAACCAGGATTTTCTTATATGGACTATTTTAACAGGGAGAACAAAGAAATAATTTCAGCTTCTGCTTATTAAGAAAAAATAGATTTCATTTTTTCCATTTCCTCCTCTGCAAGTGTTGGATCAACAAGAATCCTTCCACTATATTCATCAGTTATTATTTTTTGTCTGGATGCAATATCCATTTGAACTTGAGGTGGAATAGTAAAATAGGAACCACCTGATGCATTTCTTTCTATAGGAACAATTGCAAGACCATTTCTTACATTAGATCTTATTTTCTTATAGGCTGCGATTAGATTATCCTCAATTTTCTTTTCAAATTTTTTAGATTTTTCAATAAGATTTTTTTCTTCTTTATCAGTTTCTTTAAGAATATCTCCTAATTCACTTCTCTTACTTTTTAGATGAGTTGACCTTACAGTAATTTTTTCTTTTAATTCTTTAATTACTGTATCTTTTTCCTCTAGTTTAGTTTTATACTCATTTATTTTCTTTTCAGAAAGTTTAATTTCTAATTCCTGAAACTCTTGTTCCTTAACTATAGCATTATACTCACGATTATTTCTAACTTTTTTTAAATCACTAGCATATTTTTTGTGAGATTCTTTAGCTGTTGCAATAGAGTTTTCTTCAAATTTTATCCCTTCTTTACTCTCTTTGATTTCTTCTTGATGACCTTCAAGCCTTTTATTTAATCCAGTAATTTCGTTTTCTAAATCCTCAACTTCAAGCGGGAGTTCACCGCGGATACTTCTTATTTGATCTATTCTAGAATCAATAAGTTGAAGATCAAAAAGTGCTCTTAATTTTTCTTCTACCGATATTTCAGTTTTTTTTGCCATTTTAATAATAATTTACAGGGTTAACATTTTTTTCTGATAAAAGGATGGTAAAATTAGGTAATTTTTTCTTAAGATATTCCTGAATAATCAATTTTATATGTTTTTCACTTTCAAAGTGTCCAATATCAAGAAGTAGGATCTTATTAGTTCCCATAAAAAAATTATGATACTTTAAATCAGATGTTATTAATGCATCAACATTGTTATTTAAACATTCATCTATTGCAAAACTACCTGATCCTGCTACAATAGCAATTTTAGATATCTTTTTACCTGTCATTCTAGAATGACGGATTAAACTATTTTTGATGCTGTTCTTTACTAATTTTAGAAACTTATCTTCTGAAAGCTCAGAGCTTAAATAACCAATTGTGCCCATTCCAATTTTTAAATTATTAATCTTTTTTTCTTTTGGTATTAAAATAGATGTTTTATTAAGACCAAGTATTTTTGCTAAACTATAACTAATCCCATTTTCATGGTTATCCATTGAAGTATGGATCGCATAAATACATATTTTATTTTCTATAGCTTTAATTACTGCTTTTTGAACATAATCTTCTTGTTCATTTATTTTCTTAATCCCTTCAAAAATAATAGGGTGGTAACTGATAATTAGATTGCAATTTTTTTCTATAGCTTCTTCTATAACATCTACTGTTGAATCAAGTGTAACTAAAATACTTTGTAGTTCTTGAGAAGAATTACCAATAATTAATCCAACATTATCAAAATCTTCAGAAATTGCCTTAGGCATCCAGCTTTCTAAGATATTTAGTACTTTATTAATTTTCATTACCAATATAATTCATTGCAAATATAATATTATCTTTCAGGTGGTGAAAAAGCTGAAAATTTTACTTTATCCTATATCCCTGATATATGGTTTTATAGTAGGTATAAGAAATATACTTTTTGATATTGGTATTTTTGATTCAAAAGTCTATAAGATTCCCACAATTGGTTTAGGAAACCTATCTGTTGGTGGAACTGGTAAATCAATTTTAGTAGATTATTTAATAAACTTATTTAAATCAAATTATAATATTACAACATTAAGTAGAGGCTATAATAGAGACACAAAAGGATTTGTTCATGCAAATAGTAAATCAACTGCTTATGAAATAGGCGATGAACCTTTTCAATTCTACTCTAAACATCCTGAGATTAATGTGGTAGTTTGTGAAGATCGAAGAAAGGGAATGAATATAATTTTAAAGAATCTGCCTCAGACTGATATATGTATATGGGATGATATATATCAACATAGATTTGTGAAACCTGGACTTATGATTTTAACTACAACTTTTGATGAACCCTATATTAAAGACAAGATTTTACCAGTAGGAAAACTCAGAGAATCAATATCTTCATCTAAACGAGCAGATATAATACTTATAAATAAATGTCCTGAGAATATTTCTAATCTACAGAGAGAAAAGTTTACTAATTCTATAAATCTTGTTGAACATCAGAAAGTTTATTTCAGCTCATTGACATATAGTGAAAAAATAAAATCTAAATCAACTTTTATTAATGTGAAAGAATTAGAAAAAAATGACTTTATCTTAGTTACTGGGATTGCAGATTCTTCATATTTAGTTAAATTCCTTAAGGATAGAAATCTTAGTTTTACCCACTTAAAATATAAAGATCATTATAATTACAGTATATCTTCAATAGATAAAATAAAAAGAATTTCTCAAGGAAAGCATATCCTAACTACAGAAAAGGATTTTGGTAAATTAAAATTAAAAATAGATTCAGATAACTTGTTTTATATTGAGGTAAGTGTAAAATTTCTTAATGATAGTAATGAGTTAGACTTCGATCAGTTAATAAAAAAATATGTAGAGGAAAATTAAGCTATATGCTTATGGGCTTTATAAGATGAACGAACCAGGGGTCCGCTTTCAACATGTCTAAATCCAAGATTTTTTCCGATTATTTCATATTCTTTAAATTGTTCTGGAGAAATAAATTCTTTTACTTCTAAATGATTCTTCGTTGGTTGCAGATATTGCCCTAATGTTACAATATCTACATTAACATTTCTAAGATCAGTAAGCGTCTCAATTATCTCATTTTTAGTTTCTCCTAAACCAAGCATAATTCCAGATTTAGTTCTATTAACACCATTGTTTTTTAAATAGTCTAGAACTTCAAGGCTTCTATCATATTTTGCCTGAATCCTTACCTCTCTTGTTAACCTTCTAACAGTTTCAAGATTATGCGAAACCACTTCTGGAGATACATTAATTATTCTATTAATAGATTCTTTGTCTCCTTGAAAATCAGGAATTAAAGTTTCTAAGGTAGTTTTAGGATTAATTTCTCTTATAGCATTAACTGTCTTTGCCCAAATAACAGATCCGCCATCTTTTAAATCATCCCTATCTACAGACGTAATTACAGCATGTTTTACACCCATTATATTAATTGATTTTGCAACTTTATATGGCTCAGATTCATCAGCTTGAAGTGGTCTCCCAGTTTGAACTGAGCAAAATCCACATGATCTAGTACATATATTTCCTAATATCATAAATGTAGCAGTCCCTTCACTCCAACATTCTCCCATATTAGGACAATTACCAGATACACATATTGTATGGAGTTGATGTTTTTCTACAGTAGATCTTAATTTAAGATATTTCTTACCTATAGGAAGCTTAACCCTTATCCATTTTGGTTTTTTAGATCTTTCTACTTTTTGAAAATCCTGTTTAGGAAGTTTAAGTTTTACCCAACCAGGGTTGTTTTCCGTCTTTACCTCTTGCATAAGAAGCAAAGATACAAACTAAATAAACCTACTCAAAACATAGCCAACTGCAAAAAGACTCAAGAATATAATTCCTATAATACTAAGAAGACTAAGTCTTTTAGAAGGTTTATGAATATCTGGCATATTTTCACTTGTTACCAATCTATAATTTAAGATAGCATAGAAAGGAGCAGTAATAAAGGAAAGTATAGTTGCTATTTCGACTAAAAGCCCCATTTCTGAAAGTAAAAAATAAAATATTAACATTGTACCAACAGCTAATATTGTTATCCAATGGAAATAATAATCTTTATCTTTTGATTTCCCTAATAGCTGAAGTGCTCTAGACATACTCCTTGGAGAAGCATCTAGAGTTGTAATGGTTGTGCTTAACATGGTTGTAAATGCACAAATGGATATGATTAAGTAAAATGAACCACCTAAATTTGAAGTATATAATTCTATCAATTGACCTGCAAATACATCACCTTTACTTGAGAAAGATAGTCCAGAATTATACATCACAAGAGCACCAAGACTAACAAAACAAATTCCTAAGAAAACTGTAGTAATATAGCCTACATTAAAATCAAAAAAACTCTCTTTTTTAGTCAGCTTATACTCTTTGTTTTTTTCTATAGTCCATATTGAATGCCAAACAGAAATATCAAGTGGCCCAGGCATCCATCCCATAAATGCTATTAAAAAAACTAATCCTTCGCCAACTGGAAAAATTTGGTTATAGTTGGGTAATTCATCTATATTAATTGATGCAACCACAGTTGATGATATAGTGCTTATTGCTAGAACAATTAAAATAACTTTGATGAATCTATCAAGAAGTTTATACTTCCCAATTAATAAAATTATATAACAAAAAACTGTAATTACGAGACTCCATAAAACCATATTATCTGAAAATCCAAAAAGACTTGAAGCTAATCCAGCAGTAACAATTGTAACTGCTGTTTGAATCGTAAACATTGTTGCTAGGTTTAGAATGAAATATGCTAATAGATATATCTTTCCAATTTTATAATATCCATCTAACAAACTTTCTCCTGTTGCAATAGCATATCTTGGCCCATATTGAAAAAATGGATATTTTAATATATTAACAAGGATTAATGCCCATATTAGACCCCATCCAAATTCAGCACCTGCTCTAGTTGATTGGACAAGATGAGAGACTCCAATTGCAGCCCCAGCAAAAAGTAGACCAGGTCCAAGCTTAGAAATAATATTCATTCTATTCAGCTTCATTTGCACATTCAGAATTGGTAGGTATTTTTCCACAAACTCCACATGGCTCATTTGAGTTATTTAAAAAAGGACTTTGGCTTGCACAAGTTCCAGAGAATTCACCATCCTTTTTAAAGATTATCTTAATAGCAATACCAAAAAAAGCTAATCCTATTAGAGCAATGGATAATAGAAATATTTCCATAAGACAAAGCTATAGAAAAAATTGTAATTTTAATTGTGTTTAAAAAATATATAAGACTAAACATATTGATAGTAAAGTATTTAATTAGTTTATTTATTTTACTACTATTAGCTTCTTGTAATTATTTTGACTATTCAGTTCCTGATAAAGAAATAATAAAATCTTCTTCATGGAGTTCTAATGATCAACCACCCTCATATCCAGAGTGTGAGAGCCTTGAATTAACTGAACAAAACAAATGTTTCATTGAATCAATTGAAAAAAAAATAACAACATATTTTAATGATAGGAAAATTAATTTAGAAATTAGTGAATATGTAGTTAAGGTCAGTATTGATACTTTAGGGAATTTCTCAGTAGTAAATATCTCATCAGAAGGTTCACCTTCAAATGAAACTAAAAAACACATTAATGAAGCTTTTAAAAGTCTACCGAAAGCATTACCTGCAGTTAAGACAAATGTTGGTGAATATGTTGATGTAGTATTTGATCTGCCAATTAAATTAGTAGTAAAATGAACCAGATTATAAATGAAAAAATAATTATGGGGATAGATCCTGGAACAAATGTTATGGGATTTGGGATTATTAAAATTAAAAATAATAATATGGAGCTCATTGAATTAAATGAGTTGAATCTATCAAAGGAAAAGGATCATTATCTAAAGCTTTCAATAATTTTTAAAAGAACTTCAGAGCTAATAAAACAACATATGCCAGATGAAATTGCAATTGAAGCTCCTTTTTTTGGAAAGAATGTTCAATCAATGCTTAAACTTGGAAGAGCTCAAGGAGTTGCAATGGCGGCGGGATTAAATTTTAAGATTCCTGTTACAGAATATTCTCCAAAAAAAATAAAACTTTCTATAACTGGAAATGGAAATGCAAGTAAAGAACAAGTTGCAAAAATGTTACAGAGTTTATTGAAAATAGAAACCTTACCTAAAAAACTTGATTCGACTGATGGACTTGCAGCAGCAGTTTGCCATTTTTATAATTTTAATAAAAAATCAAATGAAAAAAAATATAGTGGATGGTCAAGTTATATTAATAAAAATCCAGATAAGGTTGATTAATTATCTTCCAAAATGTTTATAAAAATTTTGAATAGTATCAATACCTAGATAAAAATTTTTAATTCCAAAATGTTCATTCGGTGAGTGAATAGAATCACTATCTAAACCAAAACCCATTAATATTGATTTTAATCCTAACACTTCATCAAGCATTGGAACTATAGGAATACTCCCTCCATCCTTTTGAGGTATTGGTTCAACACCAAAAGTATCTTTATATGCTCGAATAGCACAGTTATAGCCTCTTGAATCTTCAGGCGTAACATATGGGCTTCCACCATGATGCTTAGTAATTTCAACATTTATTGAACTTGGAATAATAGATTTTACATGCTCTGTAAATAGGTCACTGATTTTATTCCAATCCTGATTTGGAACTAGTCGCATTGATATTTTTGCACTTGCTTCACTAGCAATTACAGTTTTAGAACCTTCACCAGTATATCCTCCCCATATTCCATTAACATCTAGAGTAGGCCTTATTGATTTTCTTTCCAATGTAGTATACCCTTCTTCACCTTTTACATCATCTATTCCTAGGGATTCTTTGAAAGACTCTACATCAAAATTTGATTTCTTTTCAATTTCTTCTCTTCTATTGTTATCTATATTTATAACATCATCATAAAAACCAGGAATAGTTATTTTTCCATTATCATCAATAAGAGACGTTATGATTTTTGCCAATGCATTAGCAGGATTATAGATTGTTCCACCATATGTTCCAGAATGTAAATCTCTATTAGGACCTATTACTTTTATTTCCATATATGACAAACCTCTTAAACCAACAGTTAATGTAGGGTTGTTAATATTACTTAATCCAGTATCAGATATAAGAATTATGTCTGCATTTAATTTTTCCTTATTATTTTTAATAAACTCTTCAAGATTATTACTTCCAACTTCTTCCTCACCTTCAATCATAAATTTAACATTGCAATTTAAGTTATCGTTTCTAACCATTAGTTGAAATGCTTTTATATGCATATAGACTTGCCCTTTATCATCACATGCTCCCCTTGCAAAAATTGCTCCATCTGGATGAATTTCAGTCTTTTTTATAACAGGTTCAAATGGGGGGCTTGTCCATAAATCTATTGGATCAGGAGGTTGAACATCATAATGACCGTAAACTAATATAGTAGGATATTCTTCATTAATTATTTTTTCACCATACACAATAGGATGACCTTTTGTTTTGATAACCTCAGATGAATCGCAGCCAGCTTTTATAAGAGATTTAGATACCCAATTGGCAGTTTTATTTAGATCATCTTTATAATTTGAATCAGCACTTATTGATGGAAATTTTAAAAATTCTAATAACTCTTCTAAGAATTCTTTTTTTTGTTCTTCAGATATATTATTCATCATTATTTATTATAAAAACTTAACTATATTTGTCATCCCCTAATGCGGGTGTGGTGAAATTGGTAGACACGCTAGACTTAGGATCTAGTGCTTAACGGCATGGGGGTTCGAGTCCCTTCACCCGCACTTTTTAATTTCCACCAGAATTATAACCAGCACCTTTTATGAATCTTCCAGAGTATTCTCCTGTATGTTCACCATTAGAGATAACTTCTACACCATTAACAATAACATTTTCTATACCTTCTGCATACTGAAGAGGTTCTTCGAAAGTGGCATTATCTCTAACATTATTGGGATCAAAAATTACAACATCTGCAAAATAATTTTCTTTTAATAATCCCCTGTCAGATATCCCTAGATTTTCTGCAGGAAGACCAGAGAGTTTTCTGATTGCTTCCGGAAGTTCTAATAAGCCTTCATCTCTAGTATATCTTCCGATCACCCTTATAAAACTTCCAAATGCTCTAGGATGTGTTATGAAATCTTTTGATATATCAGAATATGAGCCAGCATCTGAATCAAATGAGACCCATGGTAACTGAATTTTTTTTCTAATATTTTCTTCGCTCATACTAAAGTAGATACATTGAATTCTACTACCATCTTCAATAATTAAATCAACAATAGCCTCTTCTGGTGATTCGCCCCTTAACTTAGCTGCTTCAGCAATAGTCATGCCTCTATATTTATCGGCCATAGACTTTTTATTAAACCCAACCATTAGTATACCCTCTGGTGGTTGTTCAGAAAGTTCTTTTCTAATATCTGCAAAAAGCATTTTTCTAATATCTGGTTTTTTCATTCTATTTATCCATGCTTCTCTTCCGCCTTCTTGAACCCAAGTTGGTATAACACCAGTAAGTCCAGTTGAACTTGCAGTATATGTATACATATCTGCTGTAATTTTTAATCCTCTAGACCTAGCTTCCTCAACTTTTGAAATAACAGAGTCTAATAAATGATAATTTGCTTGTCTAGAAGCCTTAAGATGATATATTTCTGCTGGTATATTTGCCTGTTCTGCTATCTCAATTAATTCATCTACTGCTGAAAGAATCCTCGAATCTTCATTTCTCATATGTGATATGTATCTTCCTCCATACGCAGATGCAACTTTAGAAAGCTCAATTAATTCATTTGTATCTGCATAATCAGCTGGAGCATAAATTAGTGAAGATCCAATACCAATTGCACCTTGTTCCATAGCTAATTTTACAATGTTTCTCATTGATTCCATTTCTTCATCTGTTGCTTTTCTATTTGCGTATCCAATTTCTTGAATCCTTACAGTAGTTGCACCTAGATAAGAAGCAATATTTGTAGAAACACCATTATCTTCGAGTGTCTGCATAGCCTCACCAAATGAAACATAAGAGTTATCTTCAATATTTCCAGATGGACCAGGAGAAGTTCCCTCACCAAATACTTCAAGAGTTACACCTTGCTTTAGGTCACTTAAAGATCTTCCATCATTCATTAGGGTATCATATGCCCAGCTTAACATATTGATAAATCCTGGGGAAACAGCTTTATCGGTTGCATCTATAACTTTATCTGCAATGAAGTTTTTGTTTTTACCAACATATATAATTTTATCGTTTGAAATTGCTACAACCCCTTTATAAGGTTTATCTCCAGTTCCATCATAAATCATCCCATTTTCTATTAGAATGTCACAATTTTGAGGATCGTTAGAACATGAGAAAATAAGGATTGACGCTAAAACAAGAATTCTTTTCATTTTTCAACTATACTTAACAATTTATTAAAAATTTCAGTGTTTTCATAAATTCCTTTGAATAAGTGAGCATTAGGGCCAAAACTAAAAACAGGTACCATTGATGCAGTATGGTTTGGAGTAGCAAATCGGTTTTTAATTGTAGAACTAGATAAGTCTCCTCTTACTATAGCAGCTCCACCTGTTTCATGGTCAGCTGTTACTACAACTACAGTATTCTTGTCTTTTTTTGCAAATTCTAGAACAACTTTGATTGTTTCATTAAACTCAAGGAACTGTGAAACCATATACTCTTGGTCATTATCATGTCCACCCCAATCAATTTGTGAGCCTTCAATCATAATAAAAAATGGTTTGCTTAATTCTTTAAGTTTTTTAAGGGTTGCTTCAGTTGATCTTGCAAGGTAAGATTCTCTTCCTTTAAAATCTTCAACTGGCTCATCTTCTCTATAGGAGTAATTCACTCCTTTATAAGAATAATAAGGCTCACCTTTAGCAGTAAAAAACCCTATATAATTAGATTTATTTTTTTCATAGTCAGAAATATTATATACAAATTCATAACCATTTTCAGTCATTTCATTTATTATATTTCTTTTGTCTTTTCTCGAATTAAAATATTGCTCACCACCTCCCACAAAATAATTAATTCCACTTTTTGTCATTTGATCAGCAATAGGTTCATAATTATATCTATAGTCAATATTTGCAAAAAATGCTGCTGGTGTTGCATGAAGAATATTTGAGGTTGCAATTAATGCAGTAGAATAACCTTTATCCTGACATATGGAAAGTATAGATTTTAAAGGATTGCCCATATGATCTAGACCTAAGACATAATTCTGTGTTTTTTTTCCAGATGACATAGCAGTTCCTGCTGCAGCTGAATCTGTAACTAAATTGTCATATGAGTGAGTTTTTGATAATCCAATATATTGAAAATCTTCTAATGCAGTTTTATTATTATTAGAATACATACCAGATGTAATCTGAGTTAGTCCCATTCCATCTCCAATCATTAATATAATATTTGGTGATTCTGATTCTTGAGAGAAAACATCAAAAGATATAATAAAAAATAAAGCTAGAATTATATTTTTTTTCATGTTTCAAATGTAAGTTTATTTTTTTAGCCTAGTTTAAACTTTTAGTTAAAGCTTTTATTATAGTTTTTGAACCACCACTATTAGAATAAATATATTTTTTGTTTATTTCTCCCATTTTTATTCTATCAGTTTTATCAGATATTAAATTATTAAAAATATCATCAAATTCAAGCTTTGAATTTACACTTTTTACTCCTCCTAGTTTAACTAATTTTTCAGCTTCAGCAAAGCCTTTATAATTCTTTCCTATTATAACAGGTATAGCAAATACAGCTGCTTCTAGTATGTTGTGAAGTCCTGAATCACCCATTCCTCCACCAATATATGCAATATCAGCAAATTTATATAAGTGTTTTAATGAACCGATGGAGTCAATAATTAATATTTTTTTACTAGAATCTAAATCTTGATCAATTCTTGAATATCTAACTGATAATGATTGTGTTTTTTTCTCAAGGTTTTCTATATCTGACGCAATTACATTATGAGGAGCAATTATTGTTTTAAGATTACCACTTTCTAATATTGACTTTAAAAAAATATCATTATCTGCTTCCCATGAACTGCCAGCAATAAAACAAATGTCATTATTAATAAATTTCTCAATAGAATCAAACTTTTTTTCTTGTTTGGATATCTCTTTAACTCTGTCAATCCTTGTATCACCCGTAATAGAAACATTATTTATATGATTTAGGTTCAGTAACTCTTTAGAGCTTTTATCTTGTACAAAAAAATAATCTATTTGTTTAAGTTTATTAAGAAACCATTTTCCATATGATTGGAAATAGAACTGTGATTTATAAAATTTACTTGAAATGGAATATATAGGTATCTCTTTTTTCTTTAATTCAATTAGATAATTTGTCCAGATATCATTTTTTACAAATACAGCTACATTAGGATTTATTTTATTGATGAAATTTTTTGCATTTTTCTTTGTATCAAGAGGGAGGTATACTCTTTCAGCAATGTTATAATTTAATGAGGATTTAAAACCTGAAGGAGAAAAGAAGCTTATTAATATTTTTAAATTATCATTCTCTGACTTAAGTGTTTCAACTATTGGTTTAATTTGCTCAAACTCTCCTAATGATGCAACATGGAACCATATTGACTTATCATTTGGCTTTATTTTTTCTTCAATTGAGTCTAAAGAAGAGACTCTATCTTTAAAAAAAATATTTAGTTTTTTAGAGAATAATCGAAATGGCTGTAATGCCAGAATTATAATATTGATTGATATGTTATAAATAAATTGCAATTAAAACTTTTTCCAAAAATACTTTATTAAATTTGTTTTTGAAAAAATGAAAAAAATAAACATGGTTGACCTTCAGGGTCAATACAAAAAAATTAGATCGGAAGTTAATAGAGAAATCAAGAAAGTTCTTAAATCTGCAACCTTTATTAATGGTCCTATTGTTAAAGAATTTGAATTAAATTTAAAAGATTTTTTAGGAACAAAAAATGTCATCCCTTGTGCCAATGGAACTGATGCTCTTCAAGTAGCTCTTATGTCTTTAGGTGTAGAAAAGGGAGATGAAGTAATTACCACCAATTTTTCTTTTGCATCTACAATTGAAGTTATTCTTCTTTTGGGGCTAAAACCAATTTTAGTTGATATTGATCCTAAAACATTTAATATAGACCCAACAATGATTGAAAAGAGAATAACTAATAAAACTAGAGCTATTATACCTGTACATTTATTTGGTCAATCTTGTAGAATGAATGAAATTATGGAAATAGCAAAAAGAAATAAATTATTTGTTATAGAAGATAATGCACAAGCTCTTGGATCAAAAGTTAAATTATCAAATTCAACAAAAGTAATGTCTGGAACAATTGGTGATATTGGGACAACATCATTTTTTCCTTCAAAAAATTTAGGAGGATATGGGGATGGAGGAGCAATTTTTACAAATTCAGATGATCTAGCACTTAAAATCAGAGGGATTGTTAATCATGGTATGTATAAAAGATATTATCACGATGAAATTGGTGTTAATTCAAGACTTGATTCTATCCAGGCTGCTATTTTAAATGTTAAATTAAAATATCTTAATGTCTACAATAACAGAAGAATAGATGCAGCAAATGATTATAATTCGAGACTTGAATCAATTAATGAAATTGAAATACCCTATATAGAATCTAGTACTGATTCTCATATTTTTCATCAGTATACTATAAAAGTAATAAATGGTAAAAGAGATAAGCTTGCTGAATTCCTTTCTTCTAAGGAAATTCCATATGGAATATATTATCCATTAGGATTTCATGAACAAAAAGCTTACAAAAACAATTTTAATCAAAGTGAGAATTTTAAAAACACAAATATTGTTAAAGATCAAGTAATTTCTCTTCCCATGCATACAGAATTATCAAAATCTCAAATTGATTTTATTTGCAATTCAATTAAGGAGTTTTTCAATAATAAATAGAAATAATTTCTCTACATTACGTATTTAAAATTTAGATATGAAACAAATAATTACACTTTTAATAGTTTGTTGTTCAAACATGTATGCCCAAGACACCTTTATTCATGCTGGGAAAATATTTGATTCAAAGTCAGGTAAAACAGAAAAAAATAAGACTATAATAATTGAGGATAATATTATAACTTCAATTAAAAATGGATTTGTTTCTCCAGAAACAGAAGGTGTTAATGTGATAGACTTAAAGTCAAAAACTTTAATTCCTGGATTAATTGATTTTCATGTGCACATGGAAAGTGAATCAGGGGGGCAAGAAAGATATATTAATAGATTTCAAGATAATGAAGCAGATGTAGCATTTAGGTCAACAGTAATTGCAAAAAAAACTTTAATGGCTGGATTCACAAGTGTAAGAGATGTAGGAGGGTCTGGTGTAAATATTGCGCTTAGAGATGCTATAAATAAGGGAACTGTTATTGGTCCTAGAATTTTTACTGCAGGAAAAGGTCTTGCTTCAACTGGTGGACATGGTGATCCAACAAATGGATATAGAAACTCTCTTATGGGTGATCCGGGACCTAAAGAAGGTGTTGTAAATTCAGTTGACGATGCAAGAAAAGCTGTAAGACAGAGATATAAAAATGGTGCAGATCTAATAAAAATTACTGCTACAGGTGGTGTAATGAGTTTAGCTAAAAATGGACAGAACCCTCAATTTACTATTGATGTTATTAAAGCAATTGTTTCAACTGCAAAAGATTATGGTATGCATGTTGCTGCTCATGCTCATGGAGATGAAGGAATGTATAGAGCAGTAAAAGCTGGAGTTAAAACAATAGAGCACGGATCAATCATGAAGAAAAGGACAATGAAATTAATGAAGGAAATGGATGCATATCTAGTTCCAACAATAAGTGCTGGAGAACATGTAGTAAAAATGGCTAAGATTCCAGGATACTATCCAGAAATTATTATTCCAAAGGCAATTGAGATTGGCGTTAATAATAAAAGAACAACAGCTGAGGCATATAAAATGGGCGTGCCAATTTCATTTGGAACTGATGCTGGCGTTTTTCCTCATGGAGAAAATGCAGGAGAATTTATTTATATGTCTGAAGCAGGAATTCCAGTAGATTATATTTTACAATCAGCTACTATTACTAATGGAAAGTTGTTAGATATGTCTGATAAGCTAGGGCAAATTGCACCTGGGTTTTATGCAGATTTAATAGCAACTGATGCTGATCCACTAGAAGACATAGCTACTCTTCAGGATATTAAGTTTGTTATGAAAAATGGTATAATTTATAAGAATTAGATTACAAGTTTGCTAGTATTTACTTGAGAATCTATTTTACGAATTAACCCTTGAAGTGTATTGCCTGGACCAAGTTCAAAGAAATTCTTAAATCCATCTTCAATCATTCTAGTGACTGATTGAGACCACAACACAGGGTTTGTTAATTGAAGTAAAAGGTTTCTTTTGATTGAATCCTTATTTGTTTCAGGTTTAGCATTGTAATTTTGATATATTGGGCAAACTGGATCATTGAAATCTGTTTGATTTATAGAATGTTCGAGCTCTTCAGCAGCTGAACTCATTAATTCTGAGTGAAATGCACCGCTAACAGGAAGAATTATTGCTCTTTTAGCTCCAAGATTGGTTAGCTCTTCACATGCTATTTTAATTGCATCTGATTCACCGGAAATTACTAGTTGTCCTGGACAATTATAATTTGCTGGTTGAATAATTTTTTCAATATTTGAGCATACATTTTCAATTATGGAGTCATCAATTCCTAAAATTGCTGCCATGCTTCCAGGATTTTTCTCACAGGCAGTTTGCATTGCATTAGCTCTAATTGAAACTAATTTTAATCCATCTTCAAAGGAGATAGCTTTACAAGCAGATAATGCAGAAAATTCACCTAATGAATGACCTGCTGAGGCTTGGGGATTAAAGTTTTTTGAAATTAATGAATGGACAACAGAATGAATAAAAATAGCTGGTTGAGTGACACTGGTTTTTATCAAGTCTTCACTTGAACCTTCAAACATTAATTCTGTTATATTAAAGTTTAAAACTTCATTTGCTTTTTTAAAATAGATTTTAGACTCATTATAATTTTCGTATAAATCTAAACCCATTCCAGGTTTTTGGGATCCTTGACCAGGAAAAACATAAGCATTCATAATCATCTTTTTTTATAAGTTAAAAATGCATAATCAAATTCATTTTCTGAATTACTATCAAATCTTTCTTCATTTATCAGTTCAAAAATGTCTAAAGGTATTTCTGGAAAAAATGCATCACCATTAAATTCACTATATACTTTAGTTAATTCTATTTTATCTGCCATGTTAATTGTCTGAGAGAATATCTCTCCTCCTCCAATAATGAAAGGTTGAATATCTGCTTTTGTTAAATTAATTGCATCCTCTATTGAGCTACATACTTTGATATCGGGATTTGAATAATTTGTATTTCTGGTTATTACAATATTATCCCTGTTAGGTAGAGGGTTTGGAAGGGAATCAAATGTCTTTCGTCCCATTATTACAGAATGTCCTGTTGTTAGGTCTTTGAACCTTTTTAAATCATTGGGAATATTCCAAATTAATTTATTTTTATTTCCAATAACATTATTTAATGATACAGCAGCAATAATTGTTAATTCTTTGTTTTCCATTAAAAATTATATAGATATTTTTCCTTTTATAGGAGGATGAAATTTATAATCAACAATTTCAATATCCTCATATTTAAAATCTTCAATATTTTTTATTTTTGGGTTTAATTCAAGCTTGGGCAGTTCAAGAGGTTCCCTTGTCAGTTGAAGATCTACTTGTTCAATATGATTAAGATAAATATGGGCATCACCGAGAGTATGAATAAATTCTCCAACTTCTAATTCACATACTTGAGCAATCATAAATGTTAAAAGTGAGTATGAAGCAATATTAAATGGTACACCAAGAAACACATCAGCACTTCTTTGATACATCTGACAAGATAATTTATTATCAGCTACATAAAATTGAAAAAATGCATGGCAAGGAGGAAGAGCAGCTTTTCCTTCCTTAACATTTTCACTAAAAGTTTTTTTTATATTAGGAATAATATTTGGATTCCATGCAGTAACAATCATTCTTCTACTTGAAGGGTTCTCCTTTAAACTGGAAATAACATCATTTAGTTGATCAACACCATCATTATTCCAATTCCTCCATTGGGCTCCATATATTGGTCCTAGTTCACCATTTTTATCTGCCCATTCATCCCATATACTAACATCATTTTCATTTAAATAATTAATATTAGTTCCACCATTTATAAACCATATTAGTTCATAAATTATAGATCTTAGATGTAATTTCTTTGAAGTTACTAAAGGAAATCCTTTTTTTAAGTCAAACTTCATTTGATAACCAAAAACACTAATTGTTCCAGTCCCAGTTCTATCTTTTTTTTCTATACCATTTTCCTTTATATGTTGAAGTAAGTCTTGATATTTTTTCATTATAATTTATTTTTTCCTGCTTTTTATTTCATCTCTTACTTTAGCAGAAAATTCATAATCTTCTTTAGCTAAACTTTTATCAAGCATTTCATTTAACTTTTTTAATGACATATTTTCAAGTTTAATATTTTCTGATTTTAAATTAATTTCTTTTAAAGATTCATCATCTTTTTTTTCTAGATTAAGAAATACATCTTCTTCGTTAAAATCAATCTTTTTTTCATATTTAAAATCAGATTCAAAACCTACTTCATTAAGAATAGACTCATAAGTAAATATTGGGGCATTAAATCTCAAGGCCATTGCAATAGCATCTGAAGTTCTAGAATCAATAATCACCGTATCTCCATCTTTTTCGCAAACCATATTTGAGAAAAAGACTCCATCAACAAGTTTATGGATTATTACTTTTTTAAGTTTTATTTCAAATTTATCTGCGAAACCTTTAAATAGTTCATGTGTAAGAGGTCTACTGGTTTTTATGTTTTTTTGAAGAGCTAAAGCAATAGCTTGAGCTTCAAATCCACCAATTACTACAGGTAATTTTCTTATACCCTTAGATTCATTTAAAACAAGAGCAAATGCACCTGAAAGATTTTCACTATAGGATATTCCGTGAATTTCTAGCTTAATTAAGTCCATTTAATTTTTTCCATCACAAATTAATTAAATATAATTTAAATCTATCAAAAGGATTATAGGAAATATTTTTTTTATGATTAAATTCGTTTAAAATTACCACATTGAAAACAGTTCAATTTAGAGAAGCTATTTGCGAAGCTATGTCAGAGGAAATGAGAAGAGATCAAAGTATTTATTTGATGGGAGAAGAAGTAGCTGAATATAATGGAGCTTATAAGGCTTCAAAAGGAATGTTAGATGAGTTTGGAAGTGAAAGAGTTATAGATACTCCTATTTCTGAAGCTGGTTTTGCAGGAGTTGGTGTTGGGTCAACTATGGTTGGCTCTAGACCCATTATTGAATTTATGACATTTAATTTTGCACTAGTAGGAATGGATCAAATAATTAATAATGCTGCAAAAATTAGACATATGTCTAACGGACAATTTCCTTGTCCAATAGTTTTCAGGGGTCCAACTGCCTCAGGAGGTCAGCTTGGTGCAACTCATTCTCAAGCATTTGATAACTGGTTTGCTAATTGTCCTGGATTAAAAGTAATTGTTCCGTCTAACCCTTATGATGCTAAAGGATTATTAAAATCAGCAATTAGGGATGATGATCCAGTTATATTTATGGAATCTGAGCAGATGTATGGAGATAAGGGGGAAATTCCTGAAAGTGAATACACTCTTCCTATTGGAATAGCTGACATTAAGAGAAAAGGTAAGGATGTAACTATAGTTTCTTTTGGAAAAATAATTAAAGAAGCATATATAGCAGCTGATAAATTAGAAAATGAAGGAATTGAATCTGAAATTATTGACCTTAGAACTATTAGACCGTTAGATTATAATACAATATTTGATTCTGTTAAAAAAACAAATAGGTTAGTAATTCTTGAAGAGTCTTGGCCTTTTGGAAATGTATCAACTGATATTTCTCACACTGTTCAAAGTAAATTATTCGATTATCTAGATGCTCCAATTGAAAAGATAAATAATGCCGATACTCCAACGCCATATTCTCCTGTACTTCTCAAGGAATGGCTTCCAGAAAGTACTGATGTATACAATGCAGTCAAAAAGGTACTTTATCTAAAGTAAAGGAGCTATTACAAGAGCAACAACCGCAATTAATTTTATTAAAATATTTAAAGAAGGCCCTGAAGTATCCTTGAAAGGATCACCAACAGTGTCTCCAACAACTGCTGCCTTATGTTGTTCTGTCCCTTTCTGACCATCTTCTTCAATCATTTTTTTTGCATTATCCCAAGCTCCTCCAGCATTTGATTGAAAAATAGCCATAAGAACTCCACAAGATGTAACTCCAGCTAGAAGACCTCCAAGCATTTCTGAACCTCCAATGAATCCAATAATAACAGGAACAGATATAGCCATTAAGCCAGGTAGAACCATTTCTCTTAATGCAGCTTGAGTTGAAATTTCAACACACTTACTGTATTCAGCAACTCCATCTGCTTCATTAAAAATTTTCATATCTGCATCTGATGCTTTAGATAAATCAGAATCATATTTTCTCATAATTTCTAATGCAGCTTTTAATTTAGGGAGATCATTAAATTGTCTTCTAACCTCTTCAATCATACTCATTGCAGCTTTTCCTACAGCTTTCATTGAAAGAGCAGAAAAAACAAATGGTAACATAGCACCTAGTAATAAACCAGACATTACTATAGGTTTAGAAATATCTATAGAAGCGATTCCTGCCGTTTGCATAAATGCTGCAAATAAAGCTAATGCTGTTAATGCTGCAGATGCAATTGCAAAACCTTTACCAATTGCAGCAGTTGTATTTCCAACTGCATCAAGCTTATCTGTTCTCTCTCTTACTTTAGGATCTAATTCAGCCATTTCAGCAATACCTCCTGCATTATCTGATATAGGACCATATGCATCTACCGCTAATTGAATACCAGTGTTTGCAAGCATCCCTACTGCAGCAATTGCAATACCATACAGACCTGCATAACTATAAGAGACAAGAATTGCAGCACAAATAAAAATTATTGGTAAAGCAGTTGATATCATACCAACACCTAAACCTGCAATAATAGTTGTGGCAGCTCCAGTTTCTGACTGTTTAACAATAGATAAAACAGGTTTTTTCCCAGTAGCAGTATAATATTCTGTTACTTTACCTACTAAGAGTCCTGCTATTAATCCACTAATAGTAGCAATAAAAACTCCATTTGAGGAAAATTCAGAGCCGTTAAAAATCCATGATTCAGGAAGTAAATTCTGTATTAAAAAATAGGTAACAATAACAATTAGTCCTGCAGATAAAAATTCACCCATATTCAAAGCCTTATGTGGATCTCCTCCTTCTTTTACTTTTACAAAGAAAGTACCAATTATAGACATTATAATTCCAGAAGCTGCAATGTACAATGGAAGTAATACTGCGTTAATCTCAATTCCAGAAAACTCATTTAAACCAACAAAAGCAGCTCCTAATACCATAGCACCAATAATTGACCCAACAAATGATTCAAATAAATCTGCACCCATTCCTGCTACATCTCCTACATTATCTCCTACATTATCCGCAATTGTAGCTGGATTTAATGGATGATCTTCAGGTATTCCTGCTTCAACTTTACCTACTAGGTCAGCACCTACATCAGCAGCTTTGGTATAAATTCCTCCTCCTACTCTTGCAAATAATGCAATTGAGGATGCTCCAAGAGAAAATCCAGAAATAACTTGAATAACAGTGTCAATATCCAGAAATAATTGTTCGTAGATAATGAATAAAGATCCAAGTCCTATTACGCCAAGTCCTACAACACCCATTCCCATCACAGATCCTCCTGAAAATGCAATTTCAAGAGCCTTTCCTAATGACTCTTGTGCAGCATTAGTTGTTCTAACATTTGCTTTTGTAGCAACCTTCATTCCTATGAATCCTGCTAAACCAGAACAAAATGCACCAACAATAAAAGATACTGCAACTAGCCAGCTACTGCCTTCATTTATTCCTTTGTATGCTAGAAGGGCAGCAGTACATACTACAAAAACAGAAAGAATTTTATACTCTGCTTTTAGAAATGCCATTGCACCGTCTGAAATATGTTTTGCAATTTTTTCCATTTTTGGATTACCAACTGGTTTTTTGGAAACCCAAGAGTTTTTAATAAAAACGAAAATTAATGCAACAACTCCCGATAATGGGATCAAATAAGTTAAGTCCATGATTTTAATTTTTGTCAAATATAATAATGCAAAAAATGATGGACAAGAATGTTTTAAAATATTAAATAAATTATTTTTCTAGATTTCCTTTTTTATAGTATCAAGAATCTTATTATAATCAGATTTATTCTCTATAAAATCTAAATTATCAACATTTATTTTTAGAAGTTTTCCGCTATCATAATTTGTAATCCAAGCTTCATATCTTTCATTTAATCTGCTTAGGTATTCAATACTGATAGTTTTTTCATATTCCCTACCTCTTTTATGAATTTTATTTACAAGATTTGGAATACTGCTTTCAAGATAAACCAATAGATCTGGAGCTTTAACTAGATGAATCATAGTTTCAAATAAGGATAAGTAATTCTCATAATCCCTTTTAGGCATTAGCCCCATAGCATTTAAATTTGGAGCAAAAATATATGCATCTTCATAGATTGTTCTATCTTGAATTATATTTTTTTTCCCATTATTCATCTCAAGAAGATTTTTAAATCTACTATTCAAGAAGTAAATTTGAAGGTTAAACGACCACCTTTCCATATGGTTATAAAAGTCATCTAAATAGGGGTTAGAGATAACGTCTTCATAATAAGGGGTATAACCAAGGCTTTTTGAAACTAACTTTGTAAGACTTGTTTTTCCAGCTCCAATATTTCCAGCAATAGATATTCTCATAAAATATTTTAATCGCAAAGTAATAGCTTTTTTTCAAAGAAAAAAGAAGAATAATTTGAAAAATTGATTTGTTTTCATAATTTAGTTGAATAAGGAGGAAGGATTTGACTGATTGCAACCTCATTAAAAAATTGCTAAAGCAGTATTTTTTTGCTAAAAATCCTTCATTTTTCTTCCTCATAAATTTTAATTAAATGTCATATCTGTTTACATCAGAGTCTGTGAGTGAGGGTCATCCAGATAAAGTTGCTGATCAAATTAGTGATGGGATTTTAGATAATTTTCTTGCATTCGATCCAAATAGTAGAGTTGCAATTGAAACTTTAGTCACTACAGGTCAAGTTATTTTATCTGGAGAAGTATCTAGCTCCGCTTATATAGATGTTCAAAATATTGCTAGAGATATCATTTCCTCAATAGGGTATAATAATACAGAATATAAATTTACAGGAGAGTCTTGTGCAGTTATGTCTATAATACATGAACAATCTGAAGATATTTCTAGAGGAGTAATTAATAACAAAAAAGAGGAGCAAGGAGCAGGAGACCAAGGAATTATGTTTGGATATGCTTGTAATGAAACTGAAAATGCTATACCTCTTACTCTTGAAATATCAAACCAAATCCTAAAGGAACTTTCCTTTATGAGAAAGGAGAAAATATTAGATTATTTAAGACCTGATTCAAAATCACAGGTAACTATTGAATATGATGAAGATGATAATCCAATTAATATTGACACAATTGTTATTTCCACTCAACATGATGAATTTGACAAAGATGAAAATAAAATGTTATCTGTAATTAAAGATGATATTATAAATAAATTAATGCCTAGAGTAATAAATAAATTTCCGGATAGAATAAAAAAATTATTTAACGAAAAAATTAAATATTTTATTAACCCTACAGGTAAATTTGTTATTGGAGGACCGCATGGAGATACAGGTTTAACAGGTAGAAAAATTATTATTGACACTTATGGAGGAAGAGGAGCTCATGGAGGTGGGTCATTTAGTGGAAAAGACCCGAGCAAGGTTGATAGAAGTGCAGCATATGCTGCAAGACATATATCAAAGAATCTTGTAAAGGCTGGTGTTTCAGATGAAATTTTACTTCAACTTGGATATGCGATTGGAGTTTCAAAGCCGGTATCCTTTCATGTTAATACATGTGGTAAGTCAAATTTAAAAATTTCAGATAGCAGATTATCTAAAATTATTAATGATATATTTGATTTAAGACCATTTGAAATAGAATCTAGATTTAAACTAAGAGATCCAATATATTCTGAAACTTCTTCATATGGACACATGGGTAGAAAATGTATAAAAAAAACTAAATCTTTTAATTCAATATATTCTGATACAAAGAATATTGAAGTTGAGTTATTTCCATGGGAAAAACTTGACTATATAGAACAAATAACAAAATCTTTAAAATTATGAATCAAAATGATCAAACAAAAGCGCTTCATGTAGGACATGAAACAAAAAATACTCAAGGCCCTGAAGATTTAATTAATGATTTAGCTGAAAGTATGAAGAGAGTTTAATAGATGAACCAACTTCATGAAATAAATATTGTAGATTTTTTAGCTGACTCTGGAGAAATTATACCTTCTATCAATTTGAGTTATCAATTGTTTGGTAAAAAACTTGGGGATGCACCAATCATACTAGTTAATCATGCTCTTACTGGTAACTCAAATTTGACTGGTAAAAATGGATGGTGGAAAGAAGTGATAGGAGATAACAAAGCTATAAATACAAAAAAATTCTCTGTCATTTCATTTAATATCCCTGGGAATGGATTTTGTTCAAATGACTTCTATACTCCAAATAAATTTCATCTAGGTGATATAGCTAATCTATTTATTTTGGCACTAGAAAAGCTTAAAATAAAAAAACTTCATTCGATTATAGGAGGTTCTATAGGAGGTTGTTTAACATGGGAAATAGCTGCTAAGAGACCTAGTTTGGCAAAATTTATTATTCCAGTTGCAGCTGATTGGAAAGCTAATGATTGGTTGATTGCAAATACATATCTTCAAGATAGAATTTTAAATAATTCAAATAATCCAGTTCAAGATGCTAGAATACATGCAATCACTTTTTATAGAAGCCCAAAATCAATAAATCTAAGATTTGAGAGGTCATTTAATGATTCAAAAGGAATTTATAATATAGAAAGCTGGTTAGAGCATCATGGAAGAAAGTTAAATGAGAGGTTTAGTTTAAATTCTTACAAAATGATGAATCAGCTTTTAAGATCTACTGATATCACTAGAGGAGGAGAAGACTTTATAGAGATTGCTTCTAAAATAAATTCTGAAATTCATTTAATTTGTGTGGATTCAGATTTATTTTTTCTTCCAGATGATGATGTGAAAACATTAAATTCATTGTCAAAATCTAAAAAAGATGTCTTTTCTCATGAAATAAATTCTATCCATGGACATGATGCTTTTTTAATAGAAACAAAACAAATTTCCAATATCTTTACTAAAATATTTAAAAGAAAAAAATAATTATATGAAGATTAATTTAGAAAGAATTAATGATAAATATCTTTTTGAGCTGACAAATAAAAACGGCCATAAAGTTTTACTTGATAGGAAATACTCTGAAGACTATAATGTCAAGGGATCTAGTCCAATGGAATTATTGCTAATGGGTGTTGCGGGTTGTAGTAGTATAGATATTATATCTATTCTAGAAAAACAAAAATTACAAGCCAAATCATATAAAATGGAAGTATTTGGTGATAGAGAATCAGAACCAGGATCACCTTTCTCAAAGATACATGTAGAACTACATATTGAAGGAGATATTCCTCCAGATAGAATTATTAGAGCTGCACATTTAAGTTTCGATAAATATTGTTCAGTTTCAAAAAATCTTGAAAAAACAAGTGAAATAGCTCATTCAATAATATTGAATGGAAAAAAAATAAAAATAGCCTAGACTAAATAATCTAATAAAAAATTTGTTTTTATAGATTGCTGTCATACTTTTGTTCTGCTATGAAATACATATTTAATTTTTATTATTTCAATTATAGATATTACTTCTCATTATTTGGGACAGGATATTAGTATTATTATTTAACAAAAAGTATTACAGTCCTGAAGTTTCAGGACTTTTTTTTTATATGAAAGTAGGTATACAAGGAGTAAAAGGTTCATACCATCATTTGGTTGCTCAGAATTATTTTGAGTCAATTGAACTTGTTGAATGTATGACATTTGATGAATTAACAAGATCACTTGTTAATGAGAAATGTAATATCGCAGTTATGGCAATTGAAAATTCAATTGCTGGTTCAATTTTACCGAACTATGCTCTAATTGATGAAAATAATCTTTTTATTACCGGAGAGTGTAATTTTAACATCAACCATAATTTACTTTCATTACCTAATCAAGACATTAATGATATTAAAGAAGTACACTCACATCCAATGGCTTTACTTCAGTGTTCTAAGTTTTTCATTAAACACCCATCTATTAAACTTATTGAGACTAATGATACCGCATTATTTGCAAAAAAGATTAGTGATAATAAACTTGAAGGTCTAGGAGCTATAGCAAGTATTGAATCAGCCAAGATGTATGATTTAGAAGTCTTAAGTGAGTCTATTCAAACTATAAAAAATAATCTTACTCGATTTGTAATAGTTGAGAAGAATATTGTTGAAAAGAAACACTTTACAAAGGCATCTTTGAAATTTGTACTAGATCATAAAAGGGGAAGCCTTGCATCTGTTTTGAATGTAATGAGTGATTGTAGTTTAAATTTAACAAAGATTCAGTCTATACCAATAATAAAAACTCCGGGGCAATATGCGTTTTTTGTTGATATTACTTTTGATAAATCAGATTATTATAATAAAGCTATTTCAATTATTAAGATAATGGCTCAGGAATTTAAAATTTTAGGTGAATATTAAAAATAAGTAATGAATATAGGTATAGTAGGATTAGGATTAATAGGAAGCTCACTAGCATTAAAATTAGCAGAGATATATAATGATATTAATATCTATGGAGAAGATATTAGCAAGTCTAATTTAAACTATGCAATTGAAAATACAATTATAGATAATAGACTTGAGGAAAAGCATTATTCTCAACTTAATATATTATTTCTAGCGATTCCTGTTGATCAGATCTTAGATATTTCAGTTAATATATTGGATAAAACAAATAATAAAACATTAGTAGTAGATCTAGGTTCAACAAAAAAACCTATATGTGATTTAATAAAAGACAATATAAATAGAAGTAAGTTTTTAGCAGCTCATCCTATTGCTGGAACAGAATTTTCTGGACCTATTACTGCGGATAATAATCTTTTTAATAATAAGACTATAATTTTGTGTGAAACTGAAAAAACAGATGATAAATTATTAAAAATAGCAAAAGAATTATTTTTGAGTATGGAGATGCACATAAAAGAAATGAATGCTGACGAACATGATAAACATATTGCGTATGTTTCACATTTATCACATATAACTTCTTTTATGCTTGGAAGGACAGTTATGGATAAAGAAAAAAATGAAGAAACAATTTATGACCTGGCAGGGAGTGGGTTTGAGTCTACTGTTAGATTAGGAAAAAGTTCACCTTCAATGTGGGCACCTATATTTCAACAAAATAAAAAAAACATTATTGAAGCTTTAGATGAATATATAAAAAATATAAAAAATTTTAAAGATCTAATTGAAACTGATAATTTATTAGAAATGTCAAAAGAAATGAAAGAGATTAATGCTATCAAAAATATTTTAAAAGGAATTAAATAATAGTTATGGAAAATAAAAAAGAAATGAGAAATTGGCTTGATGAAATGAATTTAAGTCATCCCTTTGTTATAGCAGGACCTTGTAGTGCTGAAACAGAGGATCAAGTAATGAAAATTGCAAATCAATTAAAGGATACAGATGTGACTGCTTATAGAGCAGGAATATGGAAGCCAAGAACTAGACCTGGAATGTTTGAAGGAGTTGGAGAGATTGGATTGAATTGGTTAGGGAGAGTAAAAAAAGAAACAGGATTATTAACGACAACGGAAGTTGCAAATTCTGTTCATGTAGATTTAGCTTTAAAACATGATATAGATATCTTATGGATAGGAGCAAGATCAACAGTTAGTCCATTTATTGTTCAGGAAATAGCAAATGCATTAAAAGGAACTGATAAAATTGTACTAATAAAAAATCCTGTTAACCCAGATCTTTCACTTTGGCTTGGAGGTATTGAAAGGATATATACCTCAGATATAAAAAAGGTAGGCGTTATACATAGAGGTTTCTCAACATATGACAAATCTAATTATAGAAATAATCCTGAATGGCAAATTGCAGTTGAGCTTCAAAGTAATTTTCCTGATTTACCATTAATCTGTGATCCATCTCATATAGCTGGAAAAAGAGATTTGATTTTTGATTTAAGTCAAACAGCATTAGATTTAAATTATGATGGACTTATGATTGAATCTCATTGTGATCCTGATAATGCATGGAGTGATGCAGCTCAACAAGTTACTCCAGATAGATTAATTGAAATAATGAAAGATCTCGTTGTAAGAGATAAAACTTCCCTTAAAGATGATTTTCAAAATGAGTTGAATAAGTTGAGATCTCAAATAGATATTGCAGATCAAAATTTGCTAAATACTCTTGGTAGTAGAATGGAGGTCGCAAAAAAAATAGGAATTTTGAAATCCGATAATAATGTCGCTATTTTACAAAATAAAAGATGGAATGAAATATTAGGGAAAATGATTTTAGATGGAGAAACTCATGGCCTTAGTGAAGAATTTATTTTAAGAATATTCAAAGCAGTCCACCAAGAGTCAATTAATAATCAAGAAAGAATATTAAAGAAAAATAAATAATGTTATCAGATAAAATTAATTCATTACCTATATCTCAGACTGTAGGAATGACGGCAAAAGCTCATGATCTTAAAAATAAGGGAGTTGATGTTATAACATTAAGTGCAGGAGAGCCAGATTTTAATATTCCAGATTATATTAAAGATGCTGCAATCGATGCTATAAATAATAATTTTCATAAATATTCACCTGTTGATGGCTTTTTAGAATTAAAAAAAGCTATATCTACAAAATTTAAGAGAGATAATAACTTAGACTATAATGTTGATCAGATAGTTGTTTCAACCGGAGCAAAACAATCTATAGTAAACGCTATTATGTCATTAATAAACCCTGGAGATGAGGTTATAATTCCAACACCTTATTGGGTTAGCTATAGCGCAATGGTAACTTTGGCTGAGGGAGTATCAGTTTTTGTAAACCCAAAAGATTCAAGTCATAAGATTACTGCTAATCAGTTAGAATCTGCAATTACTGATAGAACTAAAATGTTAATGTTGAACTCTCCAAATAATCCAAGTGGTTCGGTATTCTCTAATGATGAGTACTTGGAATTTTCGAAAGTTTTAGAAAAATATCCAAATATTATAATTATATCTGATGAAATATATGAGCACATTAATTATGATTTTAAAACTCCAAGCTTTGCATGTATGCCTGGAATGTATGATAGAACCATCACTGTTAATGGTGTTTCTAAGGCTTTTGCAATGACAGGTTGGAGGATAGGTTATTTAGCAGCATCAAAAAAAATTGCCAAAGCTTGTAATAAAATGCAAGGTCAAATAACTAGTGGAGCTAACTGTATTGCTCAACAAGCTGCAATTAAAGCTCTTATTGAACCACCTTCAAAAATTAAATATATGGTAGAGGAGTTTAAGGTAAGAAGAGATCTAATAATAAAATTACTTAATCAAATTGAAGGATTTAAATTGGATGATCCTCCATCTGGTGCTTTTTATATTTTTCCAGATATTTCATCATATTTTGGGAAGGAGATAAAGGGAAAGATGATTGAAAATTCATCAGATCTTGCAATGTTACTTCTTGAAGTAGCTCATGTAGCAACTGTCCCAGGAGATGCGTTTGGATCTCCAAACTGTTTAAGAATTTCATATGCAGCTTCAAGAGAAAATATTAAAGATGCTGTTGAAAGGATAAAATCACTTTTAACTTGAATGAAATTTTAAAGTACTTTCCAGAGATAAATCCATCACAAACTAAAAAGTTTCAGGATTTGTATTCTATTTATAAATCATGGAATTCAAAGATTAATTTAATTTCAAGAAAAGATTTTGAAAATCTTTATATCCATCATGTCCTACATTCTATCTCTATATTAAAGTTTATTAAATTTAAAAAGGATACAAAAGTTCTAGATGTTGGAACTGGTGGAGGTTTTCCAGGTGTTCCATTAGCAATATTATTTCCAGAAGTTGAATTTACACTAATTGATGGTATTGGAAAGAAAATAGTAGCAGTAGATTCAATAATTAAAGATTTAAAAATAAATAATGCTGAAGGACTCAAAATTAGAGCTGAAAATTTATATGAAAAATATGATTTTGTAGTCGCACGTGCTGTTACCAGTTTAGATAAGTTTTATCCATTGATTCAAAAAAATATATCATCTAACTCATTTAATGATAAGGATAATGGTCTTATATACCTAAAAGGTGGAGATTTAAAGGATGAGTTGAGAAAAATTAAACACTATCAAGAAGTCCTAATTTCAGATCATTTTAGTGAGCCTTTTTTTGAAGATAAAAAAATAGTCTATATACCTATTAACCCATAAATGGATACTTGTAATCTCTTGGTGGGACAAAAACTTCTTTTATTAATCTTGGAGAAACCCATCTAAGAAGATTTAAATATGAACCTGCTTTATCGTTTGTTCCAGAACCTCTAGCACCTCCAAATGGTTGTTGTCCAACAACAGCACCAGTACATTTATCATTGATATAAAAATTTCCGGCACAATTTTCCAATTTTTTGACACTTTCCTCTAAAATATATCTATCCTGACAAAATATTGCCCCAGTTAAAGCATACTCAGATGTCTCATCTACTAGATTTAAAACTTTGTCCCATTTACTATCATCAAAAGTGTAAATTGTAACAATAGGTCCAAAAAGTTCTTTCTCCATAGTGAAATATTTTGGGTTAGATGTAGTTATAATTGTTGGTTCAATAAAATAGCCTTTAGATTTATTATAGCCTCCTCCAACAAGTATTTTAGCATCTCTATCCTTTTTAACCTTCTTAATTACTCTAGATAGTTTATCAAATGAATTTTCATGAATAACAGCAGTCATAAAGTTTTTAAAATTTTCTGGACTACCCATTTTAATTGTAGAAATCTGTTTTTTCAACTTACTAAATACTTTTTTTGACATCGATTTTGGAATATATATTCTTGATGCTGCAGAACATTTTTGACCTTGAAATTCAAACCCTCCTCTTATTATTGCTGTGACTAATTCATCAATTTTAGCAGATCGGTGGGCAATAATAAAATCTTTACCACCTGTTTCTCCAACTATTCTAGGATATGAAATAAAATTATCAATTTTTGCACCTATTTTTTTCCATAAATCTTTAAATACAGTAGTTGAACCAGTAAAATGAATTCCTGAAAAATATTTAGATTTTAATATTACATCAGTTATCATTTCAGGATCACCATATACTGCATTAATTACACCATCAGGGAGACCAGCCTCTTTAAAAACATCAATTACAATTTTAGCTGAAAAAATCTGATGATCACTAGGTTTCCAAACAACTGTATTTCCCATCATTGCAGCACTTCCAGGAAGGTTTCCTGATATTGCAGTAAAATTAAAAGGTGTTATTGCATAAACAAAACCTTCTAATGGCCTATAGGTTAACCTATTCCAAACTCCAGAATCAGATTTAGGTTGTTGACTATATATGTGTTGCATGCTATGAATATTAAATTTCAAAAAATCAATCAATTCACAAGCAGCATCAACTTCAGCTTGAAATATAGTCTTAGATTGTGCAAGCATTGTTGCAGCATTTATTTTATCTCTATATGGTCCAGCAATAAGTTCAGCCGCTTTAAGAAATATTGCAGCTCTTTCTTCCCAGGGCATATTTGACCATTTCTCTTTAGCATTTAATGCAGACTTAATAGCTAATTCTACATGCTTTTTTTCTGCTAAATAATATTTTCCTAAACTATGCTTATGATTATGAGGAGGAGACATGTTATGGGTCTTAGAGCTTTTAACAGACTTACCATTAATCCACATAGGAACTTCAATATTTGATTGTTTTAACTTATTATATGTTTTTAAAACAGATTTCTTTTCCTCACTATTTGGTTCATAACTTCTTATGGGTTCATTTTTTGGAAATGGTACGCTTGCTATTGAATTATTCATAACTTTTAATTGAATTATAAATTTAGTTTTAAATACTTAATAATTTAATAAAAATACTTTTTTTTCTTGAGCTGATTATGCTAAATTTGCAACATAAAATTTCGATATTTCATGTCAAAGGACATAAGCATCAAAAATGGTGCGAAACTTGATCTAATCGGATTAGCTTCTAAAGAAATAGAATTCGCTAAAGATAGTACTACTCACGCAATTTACCCAGATGACTTTTTTAACCTTAAACCAAGGATGATTCTTAAGGAAGGAGATAAAGTTAAAGTTGGAAGCCCAATATTTCATGATAAAAATGATGAAAGGATTGTAATTGTTTCACCAGTATCTGGTTATATCAAATCAATTGATAGGGGTGAGAAAAGAAAGATTTTAAAGGTATTAATATATAGGGAAGGAGATGATAAAACTAATCATCAAATAATAGAAAATAAAAAATTAACAAAAGCTAATATTATTTCACTTCTTCTAGAATCAGGATCTTGGCCATTTATTAAACAAAGACCGTATAATATTATTGCTAGACCTGATAAACTACCAAAAGCAATTTTTGTTTCAACACATACAACTGCTCCATATGATATTGATTATGATTTTATTTTAGGTGAAAGATTAGAGGACTTTCAAAAAGGAGTTAGCATTATGTCAAAAATTATTGAAAAACCTGTAACACTAACAGTCACAGCTAATAGACAATCAATTTTTTCTCAAATAAAAAATTTAGATATAATTAATGTAAAAGGCAAGCATCCATCAGGTAACTTAAGCTTTCAGATAAATAGGATTAATCCAATAAACGTGGGTGAATGTGTTTGGGTAATTAATCCTGAAGATATTGCTAATATTGGAAGTTTTTTTAAAACAGGAAACTTCGATTCAACCAGAACAGTAGGAGTTTCTGGCGAAACAGTTAAAAATCCAAAATATTATAAAGCTCAAATTGGTTCAAAAATCTCATCTATGATTTCCAAAAATGATGTAAATAATTTTGAAAGGAATAGATATATTAATGGAGATCCCTTAACTGGAACTAAAGTAGATTTTGATGGTTATTTAGGTTACTATAATAATATTTTCAGTGTTATACAAGAAGGTGATAAATATAGAATGTTTGGATGGCTTCCATTTAAGGATAACCATATACCAAGTTTTTCAAGAACATCATTTTCATGGCTTTTTCCAAAAAACAAGAAAGTGAATACAAATTTAAACGGAGATGAAAGAGCTCTTGTTATAACAGGGGAAATGGAAAAATTTTTTCCAATGGATATTTACCCTATGCAACTACTAAAGGCATGTATCATCGAGGATATTGAGAAAATGGAACTATTAGGAATTTATGAGATAATACCAGAGGATTTTGGACTAATAGATTATTCAAACACTTCAAAAATAGAAGCTCAAGAAATTATTAAAAATGCAATTCAATTAATGTTAAAGGAAGTAGGATAAAATGAATTTTATAAGAAAGAATTTAGATAAGATTAAAAAACCTTTTGAAAAAGGAGGGAAACTTGAAAAGTTTTATCCAGCATTTGATGCTTTTGAAACGTTTTTATTTGTCCCCAATCATACTACTATAAAAGGTTCCCACATAAGAGATGCCGTTGATCTTAAAAGAACAATGGTAACTGTTATAATTGCTCTTATGCCAGCTTTATTTTATGGTATCTATAATACGGGATATCAATATTTCATTCAATCTGGACTCGAGTTTACCTTTTTAGATGCAATGCTTCATGGTGCTTATAAAATTTTTCCAATGATTGTAGTTTCATATGTTGTTGGTCTTTCTATAGAATTTGGGTTTGCCGTATATAGAGGCCATCCAGTTAATGAAGGATATCTAGTTACAGGTCTTCTTATTCCAATGATAATGCCGGTAGATATGCCACTTTGGATGTTAGCTGTTTCTGTAATTTTTGCAGTATTAATTGCTAAAGAAGCATTTGGCGGAACGGGTATGAATATCCTTAATCCCGCATTGACCGCTAGGGCTTTTGCTTTTTTTGCATATCCAACATATATGTCAGGTGATAAAGTATGGGTCTCTGAGGCTTCCAATATAGACGGAATATCAGGTGAAACAATACTGGGTTCATTAGCTGCAGGACAAAATATTGATTATTCATCAATTCAAATGTTTTGGGGATCTATACCAGGATCAGTTGCTGAAACCTCTACGCTATTTGTATTAATTGGAGCTGCTATTTTATTATTTACTGGAATAGCTAGTTGGAGAATAATGTTAAGTAGTTTGATAGGTGCATCATTAGTAGGATTATTATTTAATTTTTGGGGAGCAAATGAACTTATGAGTTTTGAATGGTATAATCATCTTATTGTTGGTGGATTTGCGTTTGGTATAGTTTTTATGGCTACTGACCCTGTTTCTGCAGCCCAAACAAAAAGAGGTAAATGGATTTATGGGTTTTTAGTAGGTGTGTTTTGTATTTTAATAAGAGTATTTAATCCAGCATATCCTGAAGGTGTTATGCTAGCAATACTATTAATGAACGTATTCGCTCCTACTATTGACCATTATGTCATCCAATCTAACATAAATAAGAGGAAGAAAAGATGGGTAAAACTTAAAATTCAAACAGTATAATGGATAGAGATTCTAATAGACATACTTATTTATTTGCTGGAATTATGGTTATAACAATTGCGTTTGTTTTATCATTTACCTCAGAGTCATTGAAAGAGCTAAAACTTGACAATGTTAAGAAAGAGAAGATGCAAAATATTCTGTCTACAGTTGGTATTAATGTTAGTAGAGATGAATCAGAAGACCTTTATAATCAATATATTATAGAAGAATTATCTCTAACACATAATGGTGATATAGATCAAGAGGTTAATGCATTTAATATTAATCTTGCTTTAGAAATAAGAAAAGGTCTAGATGATCAAAGATTTCCACTTTATATAGCTGATGTTGATAATAGTAAATACTATATTATCCCTTTGAGAGGAAATGGTCTATGGAATGCGATTTGGGGATATATAGCACTTAAACAAGATATAAATACTATAGAGGGAATATCATTTGGTCATGAAGCTGAAACAGCAGGATTAGGTGCAGAAATAACACAAGATTGGTTTATGAATAGTTTCAATGATGAAAAAATACTTAATAGTAATGGAGAGTTTGTAGGAATATATGTATCAAAGTCAAATAATGACCCTGATAATATCGATAAAAATGATAATGAAGTAGATGCTATTTCAGGAGCTACAATAACGGGAGACGGAGTTTCTGACATGATAAAAGAAAGATTAGAAAACTATCTTCCATATTTTAATAACTTAAGCAATGAGTAAAGACAAGGAAAAACTTTTTTCTAAAAAGAATAGAGCTTTATTAACAGATCCTTTGGATGATAGCAATCCAATTACTGTTCAAGTTTTAGGAGTATGTTCTGCCTTAGCTATTACTGTTAAGTTAGAGCCTGCAGTTGTGATGACTTTATCTGTAATTTTTGTTATGGGTTCAAGTAATATGATAATTTCTATTTTAAGAAATATCATACCAAATAGGATTAGAATAATAGTTCAATTAGTAGTAATTGCATCTTTGGTTGCTTTAGTTGATCAATTTTTAAAGGCTTATGCCTATGACGTTAGCAAACAGTTATCGATTTTTATTGGTTTAATTATAACAAACTGTATTGTAATGGGTAGACTTGAAGCATTTGCATTAGGGAATGGTGTTTGGAAATCATTTTTAGATGGAGTTGGTAATGCATTAGGATATGGTTGGATACTTATTGTAGTTGCATTTATCAGAGAACTATTTGGATCTGGTGAGTTATTTGGAATTCCTGTTATTCCTGAATTTATTTATGAGTTAGGTTATAGAGATAATGGTTTGATGCTTTTATCGCCTATGGCTTTAATTGTTGTTGGAGTTTATATATGGATACAGAGATATTTTAATAGGAAACTAATTGAAAAAGATTAAATGGAAGATTTATTAAACATTTTTGTTAAAAGTATTTTTATTGAGAATATGGTATTTGCATATTTTCTAGGGATGTGTTCATTTCTAGCAGTATCAAAAACTGTTAAAACTGCTGTAGGTTTAGGATATGCAGTGATTTTTGTTTTAACAATTACAGTTCCTATTAATTATTTACTGAATGAATATTTATTAAAGGATGGAGCTTTGTCTTGGATAGGTCCACAATATTTGAATGTTGATTTATCATTTTTGACTTTTATAATGTTTATTGCTGTTATTGCATCTATGGTACAATTAGTTGAGATGATTATTGAAAAGTTTTCTCCAAGATTATATAATGACCTTGGAATATTTTTACCATTAATAGCTGTTAATTGCGCTATACTTGGAGGATCATTATTTATGCAAACTAAAGATTTTATAAATGTGTTTGAATCTTCAGTTTATGGATTTGGTTCTGGTATTGGATGGTTTTTAGCAATTTTAGCTATTGGATCTATTAGAGAAAAAATTAGATATTCAAATATCCCCGAACCACTTAAAGGACTTGGGATCACATTTATAATTTGTGGATTGATGGCATTTGGATTTATGAGTTTTATGGGAATTAAAATATAATTTAAACATGAATACTACTGTAATTATTGCTAGCACTTTGGGACTTCTATTAGTTACCCTAGTATTAGTTTCAATATTACTTTATGCTAAGTCTAAGTTAGTACCATCTGGACCAGTTAAAATATCAATTAATAATGAGAAAGATGTTGAAGTTTCATCAGGAAATACTCTACTAACTACTTTAGGGAATAACAAAATATTTTTACCGTCTGCTTGTGGTGGGGGAGGAACTTGTGTTCAATGTAAATGTCAAGTTTTAGAGGGAGGAGGAGAAATCTTGTCAATTGAGGCTCCTCATTTTACTAGAAAAGAAATATCAGAAGGCTGGAGACTTGGATGTCAAGTAAAGGTTAAAGACAATATGAAAATAAGTATACCTGAAGAAGTTTTTGGTATAAAAAAATGGGAGGCTAAAGTACTTACGAATTATAATGTAGCATCATTTATAAAAGAACTTGTAATTGAAATGCCTGAAGAAATGGACTACAAAGCAGGTGGATATATTCAGATTGAAATTCCAAAGTGTGAAATAAACTATAAGGATATAGATATTACTTCTCATCCTGATGAACATCCTGATGATCCCAATAAATTTAAACTTGAGTGGGATAAATTTAATCTTTGGCCATTAACTATGAAAAATAGTGAAAGCGTTGAAAGAGCATATTCAATGGCTTCCTATCCAGCAGAAGGTAAAGAGATTATGCTGAATGTTAGAATCGCAACTCCTCCATGGGATGCAAAGAAAAATGATTGGATGTCTTTTAACCCAGGTATAGCATCTTCTTATATATTTTCAAAAAAACAAGGAGATAAAGTAACTATTTCTGGACCTTATGGAGATTTTTTTATTAATGATTCTGAAGCTGAGATGCTATATGTAGGAGGTGGTGCAGGAATGGCTCCAATGAGATCTCATCTTTATGAATTATTTAAAACAATAAAAACTGGAAGAAAAGTAACTTTTTGGTATGGAGGAAGATCAAGAATAGAACTTTTTTATGTTGATCAATTTAAAGCTCTAGAAAAAGATTTTCCAAACTTTAAATTTTACATTGCTTTATCTGAACCAATGAAAGAAGATAATTGGAAGGTTAAAAAATCTCTTGATGGTGAAGGAGATGGTTTTGTTGGATTTATCCATCAAGTTGTTATTGACCAGTATTTATCAAACCATGACTCACCTGAGGATATAGAAGTCTATTATTGTGGCCCTCCTTTGATGAATCTTGCTGTTGCCAAGATGGCAGAAGATTTTGGTGTCCCACCTGAAAATGTCAGATTTGATGATTTTGGAATATAATGAACTATTCAAAGAAAATCAGATTAATATTATTCTCTCTATTTTTTCTTAGTTGTTTTACTGAAAGCAATACAATTAATATAAAGGGAAATGCTCTTGGTACTACATATAATATCTTGCTTGATACAAGTGAAGAAAAATTAAGTTTATCAAAAAGTATTGATTCTATATTTGATGTAATTAATAATTCTATGTCAACATATATAGAAAGTTCAATTATAAGTGAAGTAAATAAAAATATTAAAACTCCTGTAGATGAACATTTTATAAATGTCTTTAATAAGTCTAAAGATGTATGGAAGAAATCTGATAAATATTTTGACCCAACAGTTGGAACACTTGTGAATGCATATGGTTTTGGCCCTAAAATTATTCTTGAGAATATTGACAATAAAACCCTTGATAGTCTTAAAAGCTTAGTTGGCTGGGAAAAAGTTTTATTAAATGACAACAATGAAATTGTAAAAGAAAGTAAAGATATTTTTATTGATTTTAATGCTATAGCAAAAGGATATTCTGTTGACTTAATTGGGGAGTTTTTATCTAAAAAAGAAATTAATAATTACTTAATTGAAGTAGGAGGGGAAATACTAACCAAAGGAATAAATAAAAGAACTGAATCAATCTGGACCCTAGGTATTCAAGATCCATTAGATCAGGATCAATATATTCAAACAGTTAAGCTTAGCAATATTGCACTAGCAACTTCAGGTAATTATAGAAAGTATCGTATAGATCCTAAAACTGGAGAAAGATATGTTCACACAATAAATCCAATAACTGGTCTTACATCTAAAAATAATACTCTTAGCGTATCAGTTGTATCAAAAGATTGTATTACTTCTGATGCATGGGCTACTGCATTATTAACTTTAGATCTTGATAGAGGAAGAGCCATTGTAGATCAAATTGAATCATTAGATGCTTTATGGATTATATCTGTTAATGAAAAAATTGAGATTATAAAATCAAAAAATTGGGATAAATTAACCAATTGATTTTTTTACAATAGGAATTAATTCTCCTTTAATTAATCCATATTTAGAAATTTCATCATCTTTAATTTCATTAGTATAATCAATAAGATTGACAGTAAAACCGGAATCTTCCAATCTGTTTTTATAATCTCTTCCATATACCCTGACATGGTCATATTGTCCAAAATGTTCAGCTCTCTGTTTTTTTGAAACTAATGTATTATCCTCATAAGTTTTTTCTAAGTTTTTATCAATTGGAACTTGAAGAATCCCTATGCCATCTTTTTTCAAAACACGGTATATTTCATTCATAGCAGTTCTATCATCTATTATATGCTCTAAAACATGATTACAAATTATTAAATCAAATGTATTATTCTTAAAATTTAGTTTAGTAATATCCCCTATAATATCAGCCATGGGAGATTTAAGATCAAAAGTTGTATAATCCCAGTAGATATTCTTTTTAAATTTTCTATAAAAAATTTGTTCTGGTGCTATATGAAGTACTTTTAATTTAGAGTTTAAGAGATTTGTCCTTTTATTAAGATACAACCATAAAAGTCTATGTCTTTCAAGAGATAGAGTTCCTGGACATAGTGCATTTTTTCTAAGTTTAGTATACCCATAAGAAAGAAATTTTGAATACCCTTTTCCATCAATTGGATCAATAAACCTTTTGCCAGAATAAACAATTTTTAATATAGGAGCTAGATAATAGCTAATTCTAATAAGGAAATTTCTTGAAAATATTCTTAATATGATTTTCATTAATCAAAGTAAGATTTGAACTTATCCTCTTCAGTTGATTCTAAACCAAGAGCTTCATATATATGATTGAATGTTGAAAGAATTTCAGGTTTTCCATCAATAATAGCAATATTATGTTCAAAATGTGCGCTAGGTTTTCCATCAACAGTAACAATTGTCCAACCATCATCCAGTTGATGAACTTTTTCAGTTCCAAGATTTATCATAGGTTCAATTGCAACAACTAGACCTTCTTTAAGTAATGAACCTTTACCTTTTTTTCCATAATTAGGGATTTCAGGATCTTCGTGTAAATTTTTCCCAAGGCCATGTCCTACTAATTCTTTAACAATACCATAACCATGTTTTCTGATAAAATTTTGAATTGAATTTCCAATATCACCAACATTGTTTCCAGCAATTAATGATTCAATTCCGATGTAAAGAGATCTTTTTGTTATTTCTAGTAAATTCTCTACATCTTTTGAGACATTTCCAACTTTGAAAGTATACGCATGATCTCCATAAAACCCATCTTTTATTACACCGCAATCAATTGAAACAATATCACCATCTTTTAATGGATTATTATTTGGTATTCCGTGAACTACCTGATCATTTATACTTATACATAGCGTATTTGGAAACCTGTTATAACCTTTAAAGCCAGGTTTGCAGAAATTATCAAGAATAAAAGTTTCTGCAAGACTGTCAAGAGATAAAGAAGTTACACCAGGCTTAATCTCACTTGCTAACATCCCAAGAGTTTTAGATACAACTAATGCGCTTTCTCTAATTTTTCCAATTTCTTCAATACTTTTTAAAATCATAATTAGTAATAGACATGTCTATATTCAATATCATTAATTATTTTATATATATCTCTTTCCAAAGTTTCAACTGGAAATTCAACTATTCTATTTATTTCTTTAGAATTTTTATAGAAAATAATAGTAGGAGTGTTTGTTATATTTTTACCTTTTTCAAATCCAGAATTAGAGGTTTTATTCTGTTTTAGTAGATATATTTTTAGTTTATTGTCTGAAAATTTTATTTCATCGAGTATCTTAATTAATCTGGGAACTTCTCTTTCACTATCATGACATTTAACACCCATATATAACTCAATTGTATAATTATCAATATTATCAAAATTGTTTTCACTTAAAAATGTATCTGTAAGATATGAATTATAATTATCTGTAAACCATTTAGTATTATTGGAGTTAAACAAGTAATCCTTATCAACTTGTCCATCAACAATATCATAATTCAAATTCTCATTACAAGAATAGAAAATTAGGAAAATAAATGTTAAAAAATAATATCTCATTTTTTTATTAAAGAGTTACCAGTCATTTCTAATGGTTTTTCAATACCTAAAATTTCAAGAACTGTAGGTGCAATATCAGAGAGTATACCATTTTTTACATTTCTTTTATTTTTGTCAACTAAAATAATTGGTACAGGATTAGTTGTGTGAGAAGTATTTGGAGAACCATCTTCATTTTTCATTTTTTCACAATTTCCATGATCAGCTATTATTATTGATACATAATTGAGTTTATTTGCGGCATTAATTATTGGTCCTAAAAGATCATCTATAGTTTCACATGCTTTTATTGCAGCATCTATATCCCCTGTATGACCAACCATATCAGGATTTGCAAAGTTTAAACATATAAAATCAGGAGAATTATTAATAATCTCACTAATAGCCTTTTGTGAAACATCAAAAGCACTCATTTCAGGTTTTAAATCATATGTTGCTACTTTTGGAGAAGAGCATATAACTCTTTTCTCTTTATCAAATGGTTTTTCTCTGCCACCATTTAAAAAAAATGTAACGTGGGGGTACTTTTCAGTTTCAGCAATTCTTAGTTGAGATTTATTATTCTTTGATAATATCTCACCTAGAGTATTTTTCAAATTTTCATTATAGAATATAGGTATTACATTCTCAAAACTATTATCATAGTTAGTTAAAGTGTAAAATTTAACATTTAGAGATTTTGAGTCTAGTTGATTATTGTTTTTTTCACAAATTAAAGATGTAAGTTGTCTTCCTCTATCAGATCTATAATTAAAAAAAACAATAACATCATTATCATCAATTTTTGAAATAGGATTATTATTATTATCAGTTATTACAATTGGTTCTATAAATTCATCTGTTATACCGTTATTATAAAAATCTGTTATTGTTTCAATTATATTTTGAGTTTTTAGCCCTATATTATTTATTAATAAGTCATAAGCTTTCTTTGTTCTATCCCAACGATGATCTCTATCCATTGAATAGTATCTTCCAATAACAGATGCTAAAGAACCTCCTGATTTTTTTGTGTATTCTTCAATTTGATTAATAAAATTTATTCCAGATTTAGGATCTACATCTCTTCCATCCGTAAATGCATGAATAAATAAATTTTTTTTTATTGGGGATAAGGTGTATAAAATTTCTTTTAGATGAGAAATATGAGAGTGAACTCCTCCATCAGATAATAATCCAATAAGATGAACATTTTTTTTACTTTTTTTAATGTAATTAATTATATCAATAAAGTTTTCTTTTTTACTAAATTCTCCAGATTTAATGGAGTTATTTATTTTAAGTAAATCTTGGAGTACAATTCTACCTGCACCTATATTTATATGACCAACCTCGCTATTTCCCATCTGACCAGAAGGAAGACCAACATTTTCTTCATGGGTCAAAAGTTGTGCGCTAGAGTAGCTGTCTAATAAATTGTCAAAATTTGGAGTATTTGCAATGTCAGGAGCTGAATGACTTTTGTCTTCTGGTATACCCCAACCATCTAAAATTAATAATAAGGTTTTATTAATCAATTTTTTCTTTTAAAGATACAAATATCATCAACCAGATTTGTAATTATGGTTAGGAAAAAATATATTGCTATTAAATTAATGGTTTTCGAAGGTATAGTATATAAATCAACAGGTAGTTGGTATCTAGTAAAATATAATAATGATTTTTTTGAATGTAGAATCAAAGGGAAAATTAGATTAAAGGACCTAGATACTACAAATCCTATAGCGGTTGGAGATGATGTGATTTTTGAAAAAGATGATAAAGAGGAAAGACTCGGTGTAATCTCTGAAATTCTTCCTAGAAAAAATTACATTATTAGAAAATCAGTTAAACTATCAAAACAGTCACATATAATAGCATCTAATATAGATCTCGCTCTATTGTTAATTACAAAAGATAATCCACCTACATCATTAAATTTCATTGACAGGTTTCTAGTAACTTGTGAAGCTTATCATATACCCGTAATTTTAGTTTTTAACAAAATAGACACATATAATAAAAATGATTTATCTAAAATCTCTGCAATGGAATCTATATATAAATCAATCGATTATAAGTGTATTAGAATCTCTGCAAAATATGGAGAAGGAGTAAAGGAAATCTCTAATTATATGCAAAACAAGGTTTGCTTACTTTCTGGTCATAGTGGTGTGGGAAAATCAACCTTAATTAACCATATTAATCCTGAATTAGATTTAAAAACAAAGGAAATCTCAATATCTCATAGTCAGGGTAAGCATACAACAACTTATGCTGAAATGTATGATTTAAAAGAAAATATAAGAATTATAGATTCCCCTGGTATAAAAGGGTTTGGACTTGTAGATATATCAAAACATGAATTAGGTGATTACTTTCCAGAGTTTTTTAAAAGAAAAATGAAATGTAAATTTAATAATTGTATGCATATTGAAGAACCAGGATGTAAAATAAAAGAGGATCTTGAAAATGGAGCAGTATCAGAATCAAGATATAGTTCTTATATTGATTTATTGAGTGATCAAAATATATACAGGAAATCAGATGAAAGTAGTAATTCAAAGAGTTAAGTCATCAAAAGTTGAAGTTAATAATAAAATAATAGGTCAAATTGATCATGGTATTCTTGTATTAATAGGTATTGCTGTTAATGATGAAAAAACTGATGCTGAATGGATCTCAAAGAAAGTTTTAAACCTTAGAATATTTGATGATGAGAATGGGGTAATGAATAAATCATTAATAGATGTGAAAGGAAACCTTCTAGTTATCTCTCAGTTTACATTAATTGCATCTACTAAAAAAGGAAATAGACCTTCGTATATTAATTCTGCAGGACATGAAATCGCCATACCTTTATATGAATATTTTATTAAAATATGTGAAGAGAAAATTGGAAGAAAAGTTAGTTCAGGAGAATTCGCTGCAGATATGAAGGTATCCTTAATAAATGATGGTCCTGTGACAATAGTTATTGATTCAAAAGTCAAAGATTAATTTCATATAATATTTACCTCTTCCTTAAGCTCAATATTAAATTCTTTTTTAACTGAATCTTTTATACTATTTGCAAAATTTAATATATCAGATCCATTTGCATTTCCATTATTAACAATAACTAAAGGTTGATTAATATAAACCCCTACATTTCCTAAACTTTTTTGTTTAAATCCCATCTTTTCAATTAGCCATGCTGCAGGAATTTTATATAATTCGTTTTTGTTTTTATGATAAGGTAATTGTGGATATTTTTTTAATAGTTCATCTAACTTTTTCGATTCTATAAGAGGATTTTTAAAAAAACTTCCACAATTCCCAATCTTTTTTGGATCAGGTAACTTAGACTCTCTTATTTTAATTATTTCCTCTGATATATTAGATAAACTAATTTTTTTATCACTAAATTTTTCTTTTAAGCTATCATATGATAGGTTATAACTATGAGGCTCTTTTGTTAATTTTAATCTTATTGATAAGATTACATGTTTATTTTTTTGTTCAGATTTAAATACTGATGACCTATAATCAAATTCACATTGATCTTTATTAAAGTGCTTTATTTCATTAGAATCAATAGAAAGAACTCTGCAACTATCGAACACATCTTTTAATTCAACCCCATACGCCCCAATATTTTGAATAGGAGCTGCTCCTACATTCCCAGGAATTAATGATAGATTCTCTATTCCCCCGTAGTTTTTTTTAATTGACCATTTTACAAATTCATGCCAGTTTTCACCAGAGTTTACTTCAATAATAATATTATCATTTGATTCTTCTATAATTTTTTTACCCTTTATTGAAATATGAACTATAGTTCCCTTATAATCTTTAGAGAATAATACATTACTACCACCGCCCAAAAAGAAAATATTATCTTCATCTTTATTTTTAGATAAGAAATCTATAAGTTGATCTTCAGTGTTAATTGAAATAAATTTATCTGATTTAACATCTATATTAAATGTGTTATAATTTTTTAAAGAGAAGTTTGATGAAATTGTATTCATTGAAATATTAATCTTTATATTCCTTTAAAGCAAGTCCAATTATTTTTATTGCTTTCAAGAGCTTCTCAGAATTTAAAACAAAAGCAATTCTTACTTCATCTTTTCCAAGATTAGGACTAGTATAGAAACCACCTGCTGGTGCTAGCATAACTGTTTGTCCGTTATGTGAAAAATCAGTTAGCAGAAATTTAGAAAATTTCTCTGAGTTATTAAGAGGAAGCTTTAAAATAGAATAAAATGCACCCATAGGATTTGAAAAGACTAAATCATCAATTTTACTTAATTCTTCAATTAATAGATTTCTCCTAATAGTGTATTCATTAATTACATTATTAATATAATCTGAAGATGAATCAAGTGCTTTCGAAGCTGCTATCAATCCTAGTGTTGGGGGGGATAGTCTAGCTAATGCAAACTTTAAGCAAGCGCCTAAAAAATCATGATTTTTTGAAACAATGCATCCACTTCTTGCTCCACATAGACTGTATCGTTTAGAAGATGAATCAATTAGTATTGCATTATTATAGAACTTTTTTTCTTCAAGTATAGAAAAATGCTTATTATTTCCGTAAATGAATTCTCTGTATACTTCATCCACAACCATAAAAATATCATGCTTAATAGCTAAAGACCCTATTTCTAGAATTTCATCTTTACTATAGACATATCCTGTTGGATTACAAGGATTACAAAGAAAGATTGCTTTTGTATTCTTATTTATTTTCTCTTCGAAAGAGCTAATACTCGGAAGTGAAAAGTTATCTTGAATTTTTGAAGTTATAGGGATTACCTTAACGTTTGATGCCATTGCAAATCCATTATAATTGGCATAAAATGGTTCAGGTATAATAATTTCTTCACCTGGGTCGCAAATTGAACTAAATGTAAATGATAGAGCTTCACTAGCTCCTACTGTTACAATTATATCTTCAGGAGTTACATCTATATTATGTTTTGAATAATAATTAGATAGTTTAGTTCTATACTCATATGAACCTTGTGAATACTCATATTTTAACAATTTTAAATCATTTTTCTTTATACCCTCAATAGATTCAATTGGTGATTCAATATCAGGTTGTCCAATATTTAAGTGAAGTACATCAATGCCTTTTTTCTTTGCTTGATCAGAATATGGTACAAGCTTTCTAATAGGAGACGATGGAATATTTCTTCCTTTATTTGAAATTTTTGGCATTTATTTAACTTAATTTGTAAATATACTTCAAGGTATGTTATTTTTGTTTTACTTTATAAATATTTATTGATAGATGCAAATCTCATCGAAATTTGATCATACCAAAATTGAAAAGAAATGGTATTCTTTCTGGAATAAAAATAATTTTTTTAATTCAGAACCTGATGATAGAGAACCATTTACTATTGTAATTCCTCCACCTAATGTTACAGGTTTATTACATATGGGGCATATGCTTAATAATACTATTCAAGATATTTTAATTAGAAAAGCAAGGATGATGGGGAAAAATGCATGCTGGGTTCCTGGAACAGATCATGCTTCTATAGCAACTGAAGCTAAAGTGGTAGAAAATTTAAAATCACTTGGTTTAAATAAATCAGAAATCTCAAGAGAAGAATTTGTAAAACATGCCTGGGAATGGACAGAAAAATATGGAGGAGGCATATTAGATCAGCTTAAAAGATTAGGTTGTTCATGTGATTGGAATAGAACTAAATTTACTTTAGATGATGATATGTATGAATCAGTTATACTTGCCTTTATAGATCTTCATCAAAAAGGTTATATCTACAGAGGATATAGAATGATAAACTGGGATCCTGAGGCTGAGACAACAGTATCTGATGAGGAGGTTAATTATGTTGAAGAAGAATCTAGTTTATACTATTTAAATTATCCTATAGATGGTTCAAAAGAGAAACTAATTATTGCAACAACCAGACCTGAAACAATTTTTGGTGATACTGCAGTTTGTGTTAACCCAAAAGATAAAAGATATTCTAAGTTTGTAGGGAAAGAGGCAATAGTTCCTATATGTGATAGGAAGATTCCAATTATTTCAGATCCTTATGTAGATATAGAGTTTGGAACAGGATGCTTAAAAGTAACTCCTGCTCATGATTTGAACGACTATAATCTAAGAAATAAACATAAACTTGAGATAATAGATATTTTTGATTCAAAAGGAAGGTTTAATGAAAATGGTCTTCATTATAAAAATAAAGATAGGTTTGAAGTTAGAAAAGAAATAGTAAAAGAGCTTAAGGAAAAAAAGATTCTTAATAAGTCTGAAGTATATAAACATAATGTTGGCCGTTCAGATAGAACTAATGCTATCATTGAACCTAAGATTTCAAGACAATGGTTTTTAAAGATGGATCAAATTTCAAAACCTGCGATAACAAATGTTTTGAAGAATGAGAATATAAAGTTTTTTCCCAAAAAATTCAAATCTACTTATAGGTATTGGCTAGAAAATATAAAAGATTGGAATATATCTAGGCAACTATCTTGGGGTCATCAAATTCCAGCTTTTTATTACGGAGAAAATAAAGAGGAATATGTTGTAGCTCAAAATAAAAATGAAGCAAAAAAGATTATAGAGAAACAAAAAGGATTAAAGTTAAAAGATGATGAGTTAATTCAAGATGAGGATGTTCTTGATACTTGGTTTTCATCATGGCTTTGGCCAATATCGGTTTTTGATGGCATAAGAAATCCCGAAAATCAAGAGATAAAATATTATTATCCTACTCAAGATTTAGTAACTGGTCCTGACATAATATTTTTCTGGGTAGCAAGAATGATTATTTCAGGTTATGAATTTAGAGATGAAAAACCGTTTTCAAATGTTTACTTTACTGGAATAGTTAGAGATAAACTGGGAAGAAAAATGTCTAAGCAATTGGGAAATTCTCCAGATGCAATAGAGTTAATAGATAAATATGGTGCAGATTCAGTAAGAGTTGGTCTAATGTTAAGCTCAGCAGCAGGAAATGATCTACTTTTTGATGAATCTTTATGTCAACAAGGTAAAAACTTTACAAATAAATTGTGGAATGCACTAAGATTAGTTAATGGATGGGAAGTTGATGATGGAAAAGAGATATCTGAAGTAAATAGTTTAGCTCTTGAATGGTATGAAAACAAGTTCAATCAAGTTTTAGATTTAATTAACAAAAATTATAAAAATTATAGAATATCAGATGTTTTAATGAGTTCTTACAGACTTGTTTGGGATGATTACTGTTCTTGGTTATTAGAATCTGTAAAACCAGAATTTGGAGAAAAAATTGATAATCAAACAAAATCAAAAATAATATCTCTTTTTGAAGATAATCTGAAATTATTACATCCATTTATGCCTTTTTTAACTGAAGAGATTTGGTATCAGTTAGCTTCAAGAACTTCTTCAGAATCTATCACTATAAGTAAATGGCCAGATTCAAATAAATTCAAAAATGATATTATTATAAATTTTGAGATAGCGAAGGATATAATCTCTTATATTAGGAATTTTAGAAAAGAAAAAAATATACCATTTAAAAAAGAATTATCTCTCTATTTTGCTTCAAAAACATCTGATTTACATTATATAAGTATAATAAAAAAATTAGTATTTCTTAATAAGATTGAATATTCAGAAAAAGACAAGTTTAAATCTGTAAATTCATTTATAATTGGATCTATTGAATTTTTCATTCCATTAGAAGGTGATATTGATCTTAAATCAGAACTTGATAGGTTAAACAAGGAATTAGATTACAATTTAAAATTTCTTAAATCTGTTGAGAATAAATTAAAAAATAAGAGTTTTATTGATAATGCACCTAAGGATATAGTTGAAAAAGAAAAAAAGAAGGTAAGTGATGCTAAGAGCAAGATTGAGGTAATAAAAAAAGCATTATCAGATTTAAGTTAATGTTTACTTGATAAAACGGTAATCCCGCCAATAACTCTTTGACCTTTCTTTACATTTATATTAGAATTAAGAGGTAAAAATATATCTACTCTTGATCCAAATTTTATAAATCCCGAATCTTTTCCTTGTATTACTTTAAGATCAATTTGAGCATAATTAACTATTCTTCTAGCAACTGCACCTGCTATTTGTCTATATAGAATATCTCCAAAATAATTATTTCTTATAACTACTGAAGTTCTCTCATTTTTTTCTGAAGATTTAGGATGCCAAGCTAAAAGATATTTTCCAGGATTATATTTATTATATATAACTTTTCCACTTATTGGAAATCTTGTGACATGAACATTAGTAATTGATAAAAAAACAGAGATCTGGATTCTTTCATCCTTAAAAAATTCATTCTCTCTAACTTGCTTTACATTAACTATTTTCCCATCAGCAGGGCTAAGTATTAACTTATCATCAATTATATTTTTCCTTTTAGGGTTTCTAAAAAACCAAAGAATAAGAGAATAAAAAATCAAAAAGATAGATTGCGAAATTAGTTTTAATGTTTCAGAATCAATTAATATATCAGATGATATAATAACTGAAATAGTAAAGAAAAATGAAGAAATTATTATTCTATGACCTTCCTTGTGAAACATGCTTAGATTATTTGAATTAACATTGCAAAGGGTGCAACTCCAATTGTGCTATCCAATCTATCATATAATCCTCCATGACCTGGAATAAGAATACCACTATCTTTAGATCCTGCAGCTCTTTTAACTTTTGATTGAGCTAGATCTCCTATCAATCCGAATATAGGAATAAATACTCCTAATAAAACTGTTTTCCATAAAGGATAGATTTCATGAATATAATTAAATGAAAAAACACTAAAAATAATACAGCATAAAAACCCTCCTGCAAAACCTTCCCAGGTTTTGTTTGGAGAATATTTTTGATGAATTTTATTTTTTCCACAATTAACTCCAAAGAGATAAGCCATGGTATCAGTAATCCATATTAATATAAATATTAAAAGGACTGAATATGGGTTATAAATTTCATCAAAACCTAATCCGCCAAATGGAACAGAAATTAAAAATATTAGAGAAAGAATAACTGATAATTGAGGAATAGGATATTGAAAATACCCTTCTTTTGGTTTGATTTTGACCCATAATTGATGAGACTCATATGCTGCGATTGAAAAAAAAACAAGGCATATTAGTATAAATGTAATTTCACTATATAAAATAGACCCAGCTATTAATGAGATATATGTTATTCCTGCAAATAATCTTGTAAAAAAATTATTCATCACTTACTATTAGATAGATATCTTTAGCACTATTCCCATAGGATAAAAAATCATTTTCAATAAATTTATTCCTAACATTTATAGTAGTAATATTTGTAGGAAAATTTTTTGAATACTTTGATTTAAGTCTTGTCATCCCATCACTAACATCACCTACAAATTGATTAGATCTAGCAATTACAATTAATGTATCAGGAAGTGATTCAGGTTTATTATTCTTTATCTGATTACTAGAAATTAACATTCTGCCAGAATTGGATAAAAGGAATTCACATTCTATAACAAGAGCTTTTAATTTATCATCTTCAGTTATATCATTTGTTTTTTTAATACTAAGGTTGTTTGATAGGCTAGAACTAAAACACTTGACATTTTCTTTTTCCCAATTATTTTCTTCTGAAATTTTGTTAAATGTATTTATAACACTATCCCCATCATCAATATAAATAAATCTTCCTCCAGCAGCAGTAAATTTTTTTGCGAATGTTAATTCTTTAGATGTCTTATCATCAGTAAGATTTTCATCTTTGATGTTTTTAGCTTTTTTCTTTTGAAATAAATCCCAAAACCCCAAAATTATTTTGATTTAGTTTTTTTTGTAGCACCAACTTGTTCCTTTTCTTTAAATGGCCTTTCTCCAAGTACCTTTATTAGATCTTCTTTAAATATAACCTCTTTATCAAGTAATCTTTTTGCCAATTCAATTAAATTCTTTTTGTTTTTTCTTAATATTTGACATGCCCTTTTATATTCTCTTTCGATAATATTAGATATCTGTTCATCAATTTTTTTTGCTGTCTCTTCAGAATACGGTTTTGTAAAATTATAGTCAGATTGACCGCTTGAATCATAGTAGGTAATATTTCCTATTGTATCATTTAATCCATATACTGAAACTATAGCCCTAGCTTGTTTTGTAACCTTTTCAAGATCATTTAGGGCACCTGTAGAAATTTTATTAAACATTATCTTTTCCGCAGCTCTACCACCAAGGCTAGCACACATTTCATCTAGCATTTGTTCTGTTCTAACTATAAGCCTTTCTTCAGGAAGATACCATGCAGCACCTAATGATTGACCTCTAGGAACAATTGTAACTTTTACAAGTGGAGCTGCATGTTCAAGAAGCCAACTGACTATTGCATGACCTGATTCATGGAAAGCAATAGTCTTTTTCTCGTCTTTAGTTATTATTTTGTTTTTTTTCTCTAGTCCTCCAACAATTCTATCAACAGCATCAAGAAAATCTTGTTTACCAACAGATTTTTTATTACTTCTAGCAGCAATTAAAGCAGATTCATTACAAACATTAGCAATATCAGCTCCTGAGAAACCTGGAGTTTGTCTTGAAAGAAATTCTATATCTAGAGTTTTGCTAACTTTCAAAGGCTTTAGATGAACTTCAAAAATCTCTTTTCTTTCATTTAAATCAGGAAGATCTACAAATATTTGTCTATCAAATCTACCTGCTCTCATGAGAGCTTTATCTAGAACATCAGCTCGATTTGTTGCAGCTATTACAATTACATTTGTATTTGTTCCAAACCCATCCATTTCAGTTAATAACTGATTTAATGTATTTTCTCTTTCATCATTAGAACCAGTAATATTATTCCTTCCTCTTGCCCTTCCAATTGCATCTATTTCATCAATAAAAATTATTGCAGGAGATTTTTCTTTTGCCTGTTTAAATAAATCCCTAACTCTTGATGCACCAACTCCAACGAACATTTCTACAAAATCTGATCCAGAAAGTGAGAAAAATGGAACTTTTGCTTCCCCTGCAACTGCTTTAGCTAGAAGTGTCTTTCCAGTTCCAGGTGCTCCAATTAATAAAGCACCTTTAGGAATTTTACCACCTAGAATAGTATATTTTTTTGGATTTTTAAGAAAATCAACTATCTCCTGGACTTCTTCTTTAGCTCCTTCAAGCCCAGCAACATCCTTAAATGTTACCTTAACGTCAGCTTTCTGATCAAAAAGTTTAGCTTTTGACTTACCAATATTAAAAATTTGTCCGCCACCACCAGCTCCACCTCCTGACATTCTCCTCATAAGGTATATCCAAATACCAATAATTATTATAATAGGAAGAAATCCAACTAATACATCCATCCATCTATTTTCTCGAGTTTGAAACTCATAACTAAATGATAAATTTTCTTTAATTTTTATTTCATCTAGTTTCTTCTGAAATATTTCTGGAGGTCCAATTTCAAATTGGTAATGAGGACCTATTAAATTATCTTGACCTAAAAAATTTTTTGTTTTAACCTTTCTATGGATTTCTTTACTAAGAGCATTTTCATTAATACTAACTAAGGCATAACGTTGATTAACTATAGTAATTTTGTTAACATCACCATTAGATAAAAAGTCTTCAAAAGATGAAATATCAGATTGTTGAACATTCTGTAAACCTTTATCTCCTCCAACAAAGCTTAGGCTAATTATTAGAAATATTATTGAAGCATAAATCCAATAAAAATTGTTTTTTGGTGTATTTGTTTTCTTTTTTCTAGCCATTACCTATGCTTTAATTTTAATTTCTGAAATCTTTGCGTCTCCCCACAGGTTTTCAATATCGTAAAATTCTCTGACATTTTTCAGAAAAATGTGTACAACAACGTCAACATAATCCATTAATACCCATTCTTGATTTTCTATACCTTCCATGCTATATGGTTTCTCTTTAAGTGTTTTACTAACATTCTTTTTTATAGAATTTGTTATAGCTGCTACATGTGTATTAGATGTTCCTGTACAAATAACAAAAAATCCACATACAGTATTATTAATTTTTCTTAGGTCAAGGAGGTTTACATCTATCCCTTTAACTTCATCAATACTAGAGACAATTTTTTGTACTAGTTTTGTCTGTGGTAATTTAGTTTCAACCATTTATCAAATTCTTTTATCAAATTTATTATTTTTAAAATTATGAGACACTATAAACTTATCAAACTTAATGCCACTAAGTCAACTAATGATAAAGTTAAAATGCTTATTAAATCAAAAAAAATAAGTCCTGGAGATATTGTTTGGGCTGATTATCAATATAAAGGTAGAGGACAATATAAAAATACATGGAATTCAAGTAAAGGTAAAAACCTGTTAATTAGTGTATATAGGGAGTTTAAAGGATTAAGTTTTAAACAAAGAAACTATATTAATTTTGTTATTTCACTTTCAGTTATTAAGACAATAGAACAATATATTTCTAACGATAACTTTATTAAGTGGCCTAACGACATTTTGTCAGGACAAAAAAAGATATCTGGTATATTAATTGAGAATAATATTAAAGGGAAAGAATTAAGAAATAGTATTATAGGTATAGGTATTAATGTTAACCAAACAAGGTTTAGAAATATTCCTAACGCAACATCAATAAAATTAATTTCAAATAATGAAATTGAAATAGAACAAGTACTTAAAAAATTAATAAAGAATATAGATGAGCATATTAATATATTAATAGTTAAGGATTTTGATCAAATTATGAATCTCTATAATTCTAAATTATATGGAAGAGATTTTTGTAGATTTTTAATAAATAATGAAATTTTTCAAGGTAAAGTAATAAATGTTAACCCTTCAGGTTCTATAATTGTTGAAATAAATGGTCGGGGAATAAAGGAATATGAGAGTAATAAAATTAAAATATTATTATAAATTACATCCAATTCTCAGGGTCTTCTCTCCATCTTTCTAATTTCTTTATCTCATCATCACTAATAATTTTTTCTTCTTTTACAATTTCAATTAGAATATTATAATCTGCTAGAGAAATTAAATCAATTTTTTCAGATTCAAATCTGTTTATTGCAAAGTCAAAACTATAAGAAAAAATGGATAGCATTCCCCTTACATTAGAGTCAGCATTTTTTATTGCATTAACAGCATTAAGACTACTCATTCCAGTGCTTATCAAATCTTCAATTACAACAACATCAGATCCAGAAGGAAGAGATCCTTCAATCTGATTTTTTAAACCATGACCTTTAGGATTAGGTCTTACATATATATAAGGTTTTTCTAATCTTTCAGCAATTAAAGCCCCAATTGCAATTGCACCTGTTGCAACTCCAGCTAATACATAACTATCTGAAAAAGATTTTGTAATTATAGTAGACATTTGATTGGCAATATAGCTTCTAACTTGAGTATTAGAAAGAATTAATCTATTGTCACAGTATATTGGAGATTTTATACCACTGGCCCATGTGAAGGGATTTTTTGTATTCAATTTTATTGCATTAATTTGTAGAAGATAATTAATAGTTTTTTTTGCTATAATTTTGTCAAACACCATACTCAACAAATGTATAAAGTTTTTTTTAATCAAAAGCCATTAATTCTTACTTCAAAAATCCTAAAGTCATCTGATTCTAATCCGTTTATACATATTAAATTTTCTAGTAAAAATCAGATTTTAAAAGCAGTTAAAGCTAAGAAAACAGAATCTGTATATATATATCATAAGAATATTAAAAAACTTTGGGAAATTTTCACAAAAAAGTTTCCAATTATAGATGCTGCTGGAGGATTAGTTGAGAGAAGTGATGACAAATTTTTGTTTATATACAGAAATAATAAATGGGATCTTCCCAAAGGTGGTATTGAAAAAAAGGAACTTATTATTGAAGCTGCTCAAAGAGAAGTTAAGGAGGAAACTGGGTTAGCAGATTTAATTGTCATTAATAAGATTGGTGAAACATATCATATTTTTAAGAAGGGAAAGAATTTTAGATTAAAAAGAACTTACTGGTTTAAAATGAAATCAGATTATCAGGGAGAGTTATTTCCTCAAGAAGAAGAGGGTATAACATCTGTAGAATGGATCAACAAAAAAAGAATTCCAGAAATCTTTAAAAATTCATATGAGAATATTAAAGAAATAGTTAATGAAGTTATTTAAGATTTATTCCTTTAGGGATTAATAATCTATAATCTCCATTATTATTAATTAGTTCCCTTACAATACCACTGCTTATAAAAGAATTCTCAATTGAAGTTAAAAAAAATACAGTTTCAATACCATTTAACTTTCTATTTGTAAGAGCTATATTTTTTTCAAACTCGAAGTCTGAAACATTCCGTAATCCTCTAATAATATAATCAGCATTATTTTTTCTACAAAAATCAATTGTCAACCCTTCATATATCTTTACCTCAATATTGTCTATAGAATTAAAAGTTTGTTCAACAAATTGTTTTCTTTTTTTAGCGGAAAACATATATTTTTTTTCACTGTTTTGACCAATGCCAATTATTACAACATCAAAAAGATTTAAGCTTTTTTCAATTATATCTTGATGTCCTAGGGTAATTGGATCAAATGAACCAGGAAAAATTGCTGTTTTCATGTTTAAATTTAATTATAATTTTTAAAGTAGAGATTTAATTTGATTTTCAATGATTTCTTTAATTGAAAACCCAGCAGCTTTAATTTGTTGAGGTACTATACTTTGTTTTGTGAAACCTGGAATTGTATTTGTCTCTATAATGTGTGGAATTCCATCAACCAAAATTATCTCAGATCTAGTAATTCCAGAGAGATTAATGTTATCGTAAATAGTATTAATCATTTTGTGAATATCAGTTACCTCATTAGTTGATAGCTCCCCTGGAGTTATTTCATCAGATTCACCATTATATTTAGCATTGAAATCAAAGAATTCATTATTACTTCTTATTTCAGTAATAGGTAAAATAGTTCTCTCTCCATCTATATTTATTACTCCAACAGATACTTCCTTTCCTTCTAAAAATGATTCTACTAGAACTTCATCGCCCTCTCGAAATGCATAATCTATCTTTTCATTTAGCAAAGCTTTATCTGAAACCTTAGATATACCAAAACTACTTCCCGATTTATTAGGTTTAACAAAGCATGGAATACCAGTCTTTTTTATTATATCATCAACATTGTATTCTTTCCCCTTTTTGATAAAGAATTGTTTTGCAGTTTTTAAATTAAGTGAATTAATGAATTTAATATATTCATGCTTGTCAAAAGTAAGGTTACATATTTTAGAACTACATGAAGTTTGAGGAATACCAATTTTTTCTAATAATAAGGAAAACTCTCCAGTTTCTCCTGGCGAGCCATGAATTATATTGTATATCGCATCAAATTTTACCTTATTATTATGATAATTAAAACTAAAGTCTTTTATATTAATTTCTTCAATTTTATCATCTAATAATAGAACTGATGCCTTTTCTTTTGTTATTAGAACCTTGTATACATTCCAATCTGGATTTTTGTCTAATATCTCAAAAATAAATTCACCACTTTTTATAGAAATTTCGTATTCTGATGAATATCCACCGTATGCTATTCCAATATTCTTCTTCATATTTCGCAAATGTAATTCATTATAGTAAAAGAAAATTAATGTGTTTAGTATATTTACTCTAATATATTGAATTAGTTATCTTAAAAACAGCTATTTAAATGAAAGAAAAAATTATAAAAATTATTAAAGCAATACTAAGAGTATATTTAAAACTTTTGAAAAGCAATTCTATAATTAAACATTTTTTTGCTTCTAGTATAATTGTATTTATAATATTTTACTTTGCCTTCATCTCAGTTAAGATTTATACTAAACATAATAGATATATTGAAGTGCCTATCCTAAGTGGTCTTAATATAGAAGATGCAAATAAAATTTTAAAAAAGAAAAAATTAAAATTTGAAGTTTTGGATTCCTCTAAATACTTCTCTGAAATACCTGTTAATTCTATATTATCTCAAATTCCAGATGCTGGAGAATTTGTCAAGAAAAATAGGAAGATATATTTAAATGTTAATCCTTCTGACTATCAAAAAGTGTCAATCCCAAATATTATTCAAATAACAAAAAGAAATGCAGAATCAATTCTTAATGCTCTTGGTTTTGAAGTCTCTGGTTTTCAGTATGTAGATAATATTGGTAAGAATATGGTTTTAGAAGTTTTATATAATGGAGAGAAAATGAATATTGGTGATGCTATTGCAAGAGGGTCTAAACTTGAATTAATCCTTGGCAATGGAAAAAAATAAAATTAATGAAAATGAAATTGATCAGGAACTTCATGAACACTTTTCATTTAATGTAGATAAAGGACAAGAACCATTAAGAATTGATAAGTTCTTAATGAATAGAATTGAAAATGCAACAAGAAATAAAATTCAGAATGCTGCAAAGGATGGATATATTAGAGTCAATCAAAATCCAGTTAAATCCAGTTATAAGGTAAAAAAGGGAGATAAAATAAAAATTTTATTTACTCATCCACCTTATGAAAACCTTTTAACTCCTGAAAATATTGATTTAGATATAGTTTTTGAAGATGACTCAATTATAATAATTAATAAACCTCCAGGCCTTGTTGTTCATCCAGGTCATGGAAATTACTCAGGAACTTTAATTAATGGTCTTTTATATCACTTTAAAAATCTTCCTAAAAACTCATCTGATAGACCTGGTCTAGTTCATAGGATTGACAAAGACACTTCTGGTTTGATTGTAATTGCAAAAACAGAAAAAGCAATGACATTTCTTGCTAAGCAATTTTTTAATAAAACAGTTGAAAGAGAGTATTATGCATTAGTTTGGGGAGATGTTAAGAATGATTCAGGGGAAATTAATGAACCGATTGGAAGAAACCCAAAAAATAGATTACAAATGATTGTTTATAAGGACAGAGATGGTGGGAAAGAGGCTATAACCACTTATAAGGTCATAAAAAGGTTTGGATATGTGACTTTAATTAGCTGTAGGTTAAAAACTGGAAGAACTCATCAAATTAGAGTTCATATGAAATACTTAGGACATGTTTTGTTTAGCGATGGAAGGTATGGTGGAGACAAGATTTTAAAAGGAACAGTTTTTTCAAAATACAAACAGTTTGTTGAAAACTGTTTTGAGATTCTTCCTAGACAAGCCCTTCATGCTAAAACTATTGGCTTTATTCATCCAGAAACTAAAGAAAGTATTTCATTTGATTCTAAGATTCCAAATGATATAAGTCAAGTAATAGATAAATGGGAACTTTATTCTAAACATAAAAAATTATAAATTTGAATAAAATATGAAAATTCTAATATCACCAGCTAAGTCATTGAACTTTGAAGATAAAGTTCAAACATCAATTAATTCAAAGCCATTATTTCATAATGATGCAATTAAAATAAATAGTGAGCTAAAGAAAGAATCAATTGAGTCATTATGTGATTTAATGGGAATTTCTTCTAAACTTGGAGAACTAAACTGGACTAGAAATCAAGATTTTATTAAGGACTCTAATTATTCTAAACAAGCAATTTTTGCTTTTAATGGAGATGTGTATGATGGACTTGATATTAATAGTTTAGATAATGAGAAACATCAGCTAGTTAATAATATAATTAGAATTTTATCTGGACTTTATGGGATTTTAAAGCCTTTTGATCATATAAAGCCTTATAGATTAGAGATGGGATCAAAATTCTCAATAAATGGTAATAAAAATCTTTACGATTTTTGGAAATCTAAAGTTACCAATCAACTTAAAAGTGAACTTGCAGAAGATGAATTAATTGTTAATCTAGCAAGTAATGAATATTTCTCTGTTATTAACTCTAAAGAGGTTTCGAATAAAATTATTTCCCCTCAGTTTAAAGATTTTAAAAATGGCACTCTTAAAATTATTTCTTTCTATGCAAAAAAGGCAAGAGGTTTAATGTCAAGATTTATAATCGATAATAATGTTAAATCTGTTAATGAGATTCTAAGTTTTGACTCTGGCGGTTATTCTTATAGTAAGAGAGATACTGCTGATGAATTGAAACCTGTATTTATTAGGTAATTATTATAATTAATGATGACAAAAAAAATTCTATTTCTTTTCTTTCTATTTCAATTTGGATATAGTCAAGATCGACAATTAATTCAAGGAAAAGTAATATATAGAAATATAAATGTTGTAGCTGCAAATGTTATAAATAACACCTCTCAAAGTACTACGATCACAGATGATCTAGGAGAATTTCAAATTTATGCAAAAGAAGGCGATGAAATTATTTTTTCTTCAGTTCAATATATCATTAGAACCGTGACAGTAACTAATGAGATTATAAAAAATAAAAGATTAACTATACAAATAAATGAAAGGATACGAGAGTTAGATGAGGTTGTCATAACACCTGATAATACAGAAAAGTTTCTTGATCTTAAAGAAGAAGAATTCAAAGGTTTTGACTATGCAGCTGATAAATCAACCAAAGTTGAAAATACTTTAACTGAAACTAGGCAATTAAAATATGGTGTAGATTTTGTAAATATTCTTAAGCTTTTAAAAACAATTATTGACTCAAAATCAGAAGAAGAAAAACAAAATCTTATAGCTAGTGAAGTTATTCCTTATTTATTTGAAGATGATTTTTTTACAGAGAGTTTACTCCTTGCTTCATCTCAAATCAATGAATTTTTAAACTATATAGATACAAGGCCTGGTGCAGTAGATGTTCTTCTTGAAAAAAACCAATTTTTATTAATTGACTTCCTTTTAAATGAAAGTGTTAGATATAAAGAAATTAATGAATGAAACTTCATCTTACATTAATTTTACTTTTATTAGGTGGATTCTTATTTTCTCAAGATAATCAAGAAAAAAAAGTTGTTGGATACATCCTTAATGATAACAACTTTTCTATTGAAGGGATTCATGTTTTAAATAATTCAAATGGTGAAGCAACAATTACAAATACTGATGGTAGGTTTGAGATAAAAGCAAGCCTTAATGATGAGATTATATTTTCAGGAATCCAGTTTACTAGAAAGAAGATATTATTAAACAAAGAATTATTTGATTCAATATTGTTAAATATTTATCTAGATGAATATGTAAATGAGTTAGATGAAGTTATTGTTAACTCAAGTGGTCTTTCAGGCAATATTTTAGATGATTTAAGAAATTCAGGTATTTCTAGAGAATATAATTTTGATGATTTTGGAATTCCTGGATTTAAAGGAATAAAGAAAGAAAGGATATTATCAACTAAAGAAGTAGCAACAAGGTTTTTATTAATGCCTTTAACTGGAGGAATGGATATAGAATTACTATACAATGCTATTTCAGGATATTATGATTTAAAAAGAAAGGAGATTGAATATAAAAATCAGCTATATATAACAGATCAAATAATTATCTTTTATGGAAAGAAATATTTTATTGATGAATTTAATTTAGATGAAAATAAAATTCATGAATTTGTTAGTTCTGCTGTTCAAAATTATCCCTTAAATCAGAACTTTAAAGCTGGAAATCATTCATTAGTTTTAGAATATTTAAAAAAAAATTTCAAGAGGTTGAATAATTAATTAGATTTGATATTAATATGATACTATTTATAAGTGGTGCAGAACTAGTTTTTGTTTTTTTTATAGTTCTTCTTGTTTTTGGAGCTGATAAAATTCCTTCTATTGCTAGAGGTCTAGCTAAGGGAATGACTCAGGTTAGGCAAGCTACTAATGAAATAAAATCTGAAATTCAAAAAAACACAAAATTTAAAGATCCATCAAAGAATATATCTAAAGAACTTAATGATAGTGTTGGGGATATTAAAAAAGACTTTGATGATATTACTGACTCAATAAAAAGAAATTTAAATTAATCTTGAAATAGAAACACCATCTCTGATAGGAATAATTATTGTTTCAAACCTCGTATCATTTTTTAATAACTGATTAAACCTATTTAAGATATCAGTTTCTAAATCATCTGTTTTAGATGGTTCTAGAACTTTTCCACTCCAAAGAACATTGTCTGAGATTAGAATACCTCCATTAACCATTTTTTTTGAAACAGATCTATAATACTCAATATAATTTTCTTTATCTGCATCAAGAAATATAATATCAAATTTTTCATTTAATGTTTCAATTAGATTCAAGGCCTCACCATGTAGTTGAATAATTTTATCTCTATAACCGCTTTTTTCAAAATATTTATTCTGAAAATCAATTATCTCTTCATTTTTGTCTATTGTAATAATTTTCCCATCATTTGCTAATCCTTCTGCAAGGCATATTGTCCCGTAACCAGTATATGTTCCAATCTCTAAAACTCTTTTTGGTTTAATCATTTTTGATAAAAGACTTAAAATCCTTCCTTGTGGATGACCACTAAGCATTCTAGGCTGAAGAATTTTTTGATAAGTTTCTTTGGTTAATTCTTTAAGTAATTCTGGTTCATCTTCAGAATTTTTAATTACATAATCCATTATTTTTTTATCTACAAAATCCATTTTAAAGTCATTTTTTGTAAGGTGTCTCATGTTTATAAATATAAAGATTTTATTACTTTAGCCAAAGATTGGGTGATTAGCTCAGTTGGTTTAGAGCATTACCTTGACAGGGTAGGGGTCACTGGTTCGAATCCAGTATCACCCACATAAAATTTTATATATGTATAGAAATCTAATTAATACAATTTTTTACGTTTTTCTTTCTCAATTTGTGTTTTCTCAGCAATATGATTTTCAAAAATTAGATAAGTATTTCGATAGCTTAAAAGAGAATAATAGATTTATGGGAACTGTTGCAATATCTAAGGGTAATGAATTAATCTATACTAAGTCAATTGGATTTCTTGATTTTGAAAATAATATTTTGTTAAATTCAAACTCAAAGTTTAGGATAGGTTCAATTTCAAAAACCTTTACTTCAGTTTTAGTTCTTAAATCTGAAGAAGAAGGAAAATTAAATTTGGATGATACTATTGAAGATTTTTTTCCTGATCTTCCAAATTCAGAAAAAATTACAATAGAAAATCTACTGAGCCACAGAAGTGGTATTTTTAATTTCACAGATTCATCTGAATATATGGAATATAGAATACAGCCTAAATCCAGACAGGAACTGATTAAAATAATCTCAAATTTTGATTCTATTTTTAAACCTGGAAGGAGATCTGAATATAGTAATTCAAACTATGTATTATTAACTATCATCCTAGAGGAAGTTTATTCTAGAAACTATAGTGAGATATTATCAGAAAAAATCACTAAACCTTATGAATTAAATCACACTTATTATGGAGATAAGATAGATATAAATAATAATGAAGCAAAATCTTATATGTATGCTGGAGAGTGGATAGAACAAGAAGAAACTGATGCCTCAGTCCCCTTAGGAGCTGGTGGAATTGTCTCTAATCCAAGCGATCTTACAAAATTTAGTCACTTATTATTTACTGGTAAAATTTTAAAGGATCAAAGTCTTGAGAAAATGAAAAAAATTAATGGTCAATATGGTCTTGGAATATTTACAATACCGTTTTATAAAAAAACTGCATTTGGCCATACTGGTGGGATCGATGGTTTTAGTTCTATTTTTGCAAATTTTACTGAGGACGGCATTTCTTATTCACTTAATTCAAATGGAACAAATTTTAACAATAATGATATTTCAATTGCAGTATTAAGTGCAATTTTTGATAAACCTTATGAAATTCCAACTTTCTCTAATTATGAAATTTATCCTGAAGACTTAGATAAACTAATAGGAACATATAGTTCCAAAACAATGCCACTAATAATTGAGGTCACAAGGGAAGATAATACTTTAATAATTCAAGGAACAGGTCAACCAAAAATTTCTCTTGAGGCTGTTGAAAGAAATATTTTTAAATCTAATATTGTCGGAGCTGAATTTGAATTTAACCCTGAGGAAAATTCATTTATTTTAAGACAAAATGGTGCAAAAATTAAATTTGTTAAGAATAACTAGTTAAATTACAATAAACTCTCCTCTCATTAGTTGATAATGTCCTGGAAATGTACATATAAAAATATATTTTCCTGGTTCCGGTGCATCAAAGACTATTGTATCACTTTCTCCTCCACCTAACATTTTTGTTGTAACAATAATTTCATCACCTTCAGGGATATACTCATTATCTCTAGCAAGTATTGCTCTTTGTGCAAAGGCATCAACATCAACACCTTTCTTTAGTAAAACAAAATTATGTCCCATAAAATCCTTTCCGATTTTTCCTACATGATTTAAAGTAAGTGTAATGTTTTCACCATAACTAACTTTTATTACTTTTTTGTCAAAGAGCATTGCATCATTAGAATTTAAAATAACTGTATTCTGGAGATCAGTATTTTGAATAACTTCAGATGAATTTTCTTGAACACGTTCATATTGAAAATTTTCTTTTTTTTGTTTTTGGTTACATCCAGCAAGAACAATTGCAATAATTAAATAAATGTTTATTGGCTTCATAGTCATAATTTATTTATACAAATTTATCATACAAAACTATTAAAACATAATTATTTAACTTTATCTTTAAGACATAATTAAAATTAATATTATGAAAAAACTTATACTAATACTAGCCCTACTTACTATGGGATGTAATGCACCAGTTGAAGGATCTGGATTTTGGATTGGTGATGAAAATGAAACTTTTGTTAATGCTTCAGATGAGCATACTGAAACATACAAAAAATGGCTTCAAGCACACAATGATAAAGATATTGAAACAATTCTATCCCTTGAAACAGATGATGTTAGGATTGATTTACCTAGTGGAATGGTAATTTCTGGAGCAGAGGCACATGCTGAGGCATTATCAAATTATTTTGAATCTGCTGATCCAGAAATGAATCTCTACTGGGCAATGCCATACAAAGGTGTTGTTAATGGTGAAGTTTGGATTATAGCTGGCCAAGTAGTAACAAGTCACGCATTACCTCCAAATGAGAACACGGTTCAAAGAATGATTGATGCTCAATTTAAAGAAGGAAAAATATCTAGAGTAATTGCCTATGATAAAACTCCTCCTCCTCCTCCGGCTGAAGAAGAAGCTCCGGCTGAAGAAGGATCTGATGAGGAAGCTCCGGCTGAAGAATAATTATTCCTATGAATAAATAAAACCCTTCAAATGAAGGGTTTTTTTATTTTTGTCTTGTATGAATAAGTTTATTTATCTATTTGCTCTTTTGTTCCTTTTAAGTTGCTCTAAAAATAATCCTGATACTGAATTAGAAAGTTCATATAAAGGAAAGCTTGTTGTTAAGGGGATATGTATGAATTATGTTATTCAAGTTTTAGATTCAGATTTTGATTCTTCTTTAATTGAATTGAATTGGATAAATGAATTCTCAGACATTTCGTACACTAATGTTTTTGCTCTTGGAAGTGTATGTGATTTTCCTGAGGATATAGATGAAGGAGACGAGTTTAACTTTATTATAGATAACTCAAAAGACAATAATTGTGCTGTATGTTTAGCTTATAGCCCAACACCTAATAAATACCTTAGTATAACTGTTTTAGATTAACCTCTGTTTATAACTGTTGAAGATGCCTGAGATTTTGAAAGGACAGTAATATCACTTATGTTAACATTTTCTGGGCTTGATATAACATAGTCAATAACATTAGCTATGTCTTCAGAAACTAGAGGGTTAACATCCTTATAAACAGCTTTTGATCTTTCCTTATCATCTTTAAACCTAACCATTGAAAAGTTAGTTTCTACTAGACCAGGATTTATTTGAGATACTTTTATATTATGCTTATTTAAATCAATTCTCATTCCCTGAGATATAGCATCAACAGCAAATTTTGAAGCACAATAGATATTTCCTTTTGGATATACTTCTTTTCCAGCAATTGAACCAATATTAATAATATGCCCTCTATTATTTTTTACCATTATTTTTAAAACTTCTTTAGATACATATAGTAATCCTTTTACATTAGTATCTATCATCATATCCCAGTCTTCAATATCTCCTTCATGAATAAAATCCATTCCATGAGCATTACCAGCATTATTAATAAGAATATCAATATTTTTCCATTTCCCTTCAAGTTCCTTAAACTTTGCAGCTACATCATCTTTATCTCTAACATCAAAAGTTAGAGTTTTAACAGTTGTTAAATTAGATAGAGACTTAGAAAGAACAGTTAGCTTTTCTTGTCTTCTTCCACATAGAATTAAAGAAAACTTACTAGCTAACTTTTTTGCAGTTGCTTCTCCTATTCCAGATGTCGCTCCAGTTATTAGAGCAATTTTTTTTGATTTGATGTTTTCCAATTAATAATTATTGAAGATATACAAATAATAATCCAGCAAGAACACCTCCACATAAAGGACCTAAAATAGGAACCCAACTATAAGCCCAGTCAGAGATTTTGTTTTTTCTAGGAATAAGTTGATATGTAATTCTTGGACCAAGATCTCTGGCGGGGTTTATTGCATATCCAGTAGTTCCTCCCAGACTTAAACCTATTACCCAAACTAATATTCCAACAGGAAGAGCCTCTAAAGAACCAATTCCAAAATTTATTTTTGTGCCTTCAATAGTTATATTTGGTTCAACTAAATATAAAACACCAAAAACAAGGATGAATGTTCCCATTAACTCACTAAAGAAATTATTCTTGTAGTTTCTTATTGCGGGAGAAGTACAAAATGTTCCCATTACAGAACTTTCATCAGAAGTTTCTCTATAATGATCTATATAAATAATATAAACTAGCCAACTACCAAAAATTGCTCCAAGTATCTGTGATATAATATACCCACAAATAAGCTCAGTAGAAAACTTTCCTGCAAATGCTAGACCTACAGTTACTGCTGGATTAAGGTGTGCTCCACTGAATTGTCCAGTTATAAAGGCTGCGGTAAAAACAGCAAGACCCCATGCTGTAGTGATTAAAACCCAAGGTGTCATCTGTTTAGATGCTTTAGTTTTGTTTAAACTAACATTGGCAACAATACCGTTTCCAAGAAATAACAGAATAGCTGTTCCAATGAACTCTGCGATATAAGGATTGTTCATCATGCTTTATAATTTTCACATAATGTATTAAATTTTTTTAATTCTTTATCTATCCATGAATTATCTTTTTCCATAATTTCTGCCATTTTTTTTGCTACCTGAGGGGCGATTCTAATAGATTCACCAGAGTCTAAAAATAAACATCTTGTTCTTCTAGCTAAAACATCTTCAACTGTTATCGCCATTTCTTTGGTTATTGACCAATGAATTATACTATTTGAAATAAAAAATTTCTTTGATAGTGAGATATTGTCTATTGAACTTCCATAAGACTTTAATCTTCTTGCTTTTGATCCATAAACGTGAAATGGATTATCCCATTTTACTCTTCTTTTAAAACCGTGAAGACGTAAATTTTTTGTTTTGCATTTTCTTTTTCTTAATCCCCCTAATGGTATTGAAGCATCTACTGCATCCTCAGCAATTTTTCTATAAGTAGTCCATTTACCACCTAAGATGCTAATTAAACCAGTAGTTGAAACATTAATTTTGTGACTTCTGGATACCTCTTTAGTTGATTTTTCATTACTTGTAGAAGCAAGGGGTCTTAGGCCAGTAAAAACACTTTTAATATCTTTTTTAAATGGTTTGATAGACATATACTTAGATGCATTATTAAGAATAAAATCAATTTCTTCTTTTAAAGGTTTAGGCTCATCCAATGTGTCTTTAATTTGAGTGTCTGTTGTTCCGACAACTACATAATTTTTCCATGGAACCGCAAATAGAACCCTTCCATCAGTTGTATGAGGTATCATTATAGCATGAGGACTATCTAAAAATTTCTTTTCTAAAACAATATGAACTCCTTGACTTGGTTTAATCATTTTTTTTGAATTAGGTTGATCCATTTTAATTATTTTATCAGCAAATACACCTGTAGCATTAATTACTACTTTGCTTTTAACTTCAAAAGTTTCACCTTTTATTGTGTCTTTAAATTTTATACCAGTAACGAGGTTGTCTTTTTTTATAAGATTGATTACCTCGCAATAATTAATTAAACAAGCATTTTGGTCATTTGCTGTTAAAGCAAGACTAATAGCCATTCTAGTATCATCAAACTGTCCATCATGGTATATAACACCCCCTCTTAAACCCTTTTTATTTACATTAGGAATTAATTTAATTGTCTCTTCCTTGGAAAGTATAAGAGATTTACCAAGACCTAATGATCCAGCCATCATATCATATATTTTAAGACCTATTCCGTAAAAGGGACTACTCCACCAGTCATATGTTGGAATAACAAAACTTAAATCTCTAACTAGATGAGGTGCATTTTTTTTTAAAATCCCTCTTTCCCTTAGAGACTCAATAACTAAAGAGATATCTCCATTTTGGAGATATCTAACACCTCCATGAATTAGTTTTGTACTTCTAGAAGATGTTCCTTTTCCAAAATCATGTTTTTCAAGAAGTAAAGTTTTATAACCTCTTTTTGAAGCATCTACTGCAATTCCAAGACCAGAAGCGCCACCACCAATAATTACAATATCCCACTGGCTATCAAAACTTTTAATTTTATCTAAATTAGTATCTCTATTCATTAATCTGAAAGTATCTTTCCTATTCTTTTATCCCACAGATCAATTATTGATTTTGAGTCAAAATCTTCATTAGGATTAAATATTTTATCCATTTCCCAAAGGTTGCTTAGCTCAGAAATATTTGACCAAAATCCTGTTGCAAGACCAGCCATGAAAGCGGCACCTATTGCCGTAGTTTCAGTTGTTTTAGGTCGAATAACTTTGTTGCCCAATAGGTTAGATTGAATTTGCATTAATAAATCGTTATTACTTGCTCCTCCATCAACTTTAAGATTTTTAAATTCAATACCAGCATCTTTTTGCATCTCAATGATTATATCTCTTGTTCTAAGTGCAATAGATTCTAGAGCTGCTCGAGCAATATGGCCTTTTTTAGTTCCCCTATTTAATCCAAAAATTGCACCTTGAGCAAATGGATCCCAATACGGAGCACCTAAACCAGATAATGCTGGTATAAATGTAATTCCACCATTTGCATCAACGGTTTTTGCTAATTCTTCAATTTCAGAGGATTCTGAAATAATTTCAAGCTTATCTCTTAACCATTGGACTAGAGCTCCAGCAACAAAAACACTTCCTTCAAGAGCATATGTTAGTTTTCCATTTATTCTCCATCCAATAGTACTAAGCATTTTATTTTTTGATCTAACTACTTTATCTCCAGTATTCATAACACAAAAACATCCAGTACCATATGTATTTTTTACATCGCCAGGATTAAGACATAGTTGTCCAAAAAGAGAAGCTTGTTGATCACCTGCTATTCCACTAATAGGAATGCTTTCTCCAAAAATGCTTTTATCTGTTTTTACAATTAATGAAGATGAATCAATAACTTTAGGCAAGATATTTTTTGGAACATTAAAAATAGATAATAGTTCATCATCCCAATCATCATCATGAATATTATATAATAAAGTTCTGCTAGCATTACTTGGGTCAGTAACATGATATTCTCCTTTGGTTAGATTCCATATTAGCCAAGTGTCAATTGTTCCAAAAATTAATTCACCTTGATTAGCTTTAGATCTAAATTCTTCTTTTTTATCAAGAATCCATTTTATTTTAGTTCCCGAAAAATATGCATCAATAACTAATCCTGTTTTATCAAGTATAACTTTATCTTTCCCTTTTTTAATAAGTTCTTTACAGAAATCAGCAGTCCTTCTATCTTGCCATACAATTGCATTAAAAACAGGTTTTCCAGTTTTTTTATCCCATATAACAGTAGTCTCTCTTTGATTTGTTATACCTATAGAATCAATTTGAGTGATATCTACATTTGAGTTATTTAATACATCATTTATTGCTTTTAATTGAGTATTCCAAATTTCTTCTGCATCATGCTCTACCCAACCTTCTTTTGGAAAAAGTTGATTAAACTCATATTGAGCTACACCATTTATTTTTCCATTTTTATCAAACAGAATTGCTCTTGAACTTGTAGTCCCTGCATCAATTGCTAATACAAATTTTTTATTCATAATTAAGCCTTTTTGCAATTTAGTGAAAAAGAGAACTGCCAACAAAGGGCTATTAAATTATATATGTAAAAAATATTAACTTGTAGATTCAACAAATCATTATGAAAAGGATTTTTTTTCTAATTCTATTTTATATTCTCAATTTGATGATTAAATAATTCATGATGGATATTATTTTATTTATTCTTGGGTTGGTTCTATGTTTAATTGGTATCACAGGAAGTTTTGTCCCTATGATACCTGGTCCATTTGTTTCATGGTTAGCTATTTTAATCTTAAACTTAACGGATGCAGTAGAATTTAATTTAAATTTTGTTTTAATAACTCTATCTGTCGCAGTATCAGTAGGGTTAATAGATTATCTAATACCAATTATTGGAGTTAAGAAACTTGGTGGATCAAAGTCTGGACAAGTTGGAACATTTATAGGGCTAGTTTTAGCCATTATAATGATAGGTCCATTTGGAATACTAGTTGGTCCCTTTGTAGGAGCTTTAATTGGTGAAATGGTAAATAAAAAAAGTTTTTCAGAATCATTAAAACCTGCATTTGGGTCGTTAGTAGGTGTGGTTGCAGGAAGTTTAATAAAATTTTGTTTAACCTTAAGTTATCTTTTTTTCTATTTAAATATTTTCTGGACATACAAAGAAAATTTTTTCTAAAAAATAAGTAAATTGTCGAATGTTTAAAAAGGATTATGAGGCTTCTTGGACTGATTTAGACCCAAATTGGCATGTTGCAAACTATGCTTATAATAAATATTCTACTGATGCTAGGGTTTCTTTTTTTAATTCATTAGAGTTAAATAAAACTAAGTTTGATAAACTTAACATAGGCCCTGTTCTTTTCTACGAACATATGCACTATTACAAAGAGATTAAAATAGGTGTTAAATTTTCTGTAACTGTTGAAATAGATGGTTATAGTGAAGATGGAAAGTTTTTTAAACTTTTTCAAAATTTTTATAATCAAAAAGGAGAACATCTAGCTCATTTAGACCTTGCCTTTGGAATAATGGATACAGTCAAAAGAAAGCTAACTTTAATGCCAGAGGATTCATTTAACCTTTTTAAGGGATTATCTAGATCAAAATCTTTTCAAATTTTATCAAAAGAGAATATGAGAATTGAAGGTAAATCTCCACTTAATATTTGATGTGATATGAAAAAGAAATATTGGAAACAGAATTTAATTTATTTAAGGATACTATTAACAGTTTGGTTTATATGTTCATTTGGTTTTGGAATTTTAATGGCAGAGTATCTTAACAATTTTTATCTAGGCGGTTTTCCTCTTGGATTTTGGTTTGCCCAGCAAGGTTCAATATACATTTTTGTAATACTAATTTTTATCTATGTATATCTTATGAATAAACTAGATGAGAAATATAATTTAAAAGAATAGTATGGATTCTCAATTTTGGACATATCTTTTAGTTGGCATAACTTTTACTATATATATAGGAATAGCTATATGGTCTAGAGCTCAAAGCACAAAAGAGTTTTATATAGCGGGAGCTGGAATAAACCCTGTTATTAATGGAATGGCGACTGCTGCTGATTGGATGTCAGCTGCATCATTTCTTTCAATGGCAGGACTTATTTCTGTTTTAGGTTATGGAGGTTCTCAATATTTAATGGGGTGGACAGGTGGATATGTTCTTTTAGCATTATGTTTAGCCCCATATTTAAGAAAATTTGGAAAATTTACTGTTCCAGATTTTATAGGAGAAAGGTACTACTCTAGTAATGCAAGGTTTATAGCATTAATTTGTGCAATCTTTATTTCATTTACATATGTAGTTGGTCAAATGAAAGGAGTTGGAGTTGCATTTTCAAGATTTCTTGAAATACCATTTGAGAATGGAGTTATTATTGGTATTGGTATTGTATTCTTCTATGCTGTCCTTGGAGGTATGAAAGGAATAACTTACACTCAAGTAGCACAATATTGTGTTTTAATATTTGCTTTTACTGTTCCAGCAATTTATATTTCACTTCAAGCTACTGGTAACCCTATACCTCAAGTAGGATTTGGAAGTAAGACTATGGATGGAGTCTATTTACTAGAAAAGTTAAATCAATTATCTGTTGATTTGGGATTTGAAAAATATACTGATATAAATAGGACAACATTGATAAATGTCTTTTTTATTACATCTGCCTTAATGTTTGGAACAGCAGGATTGCCCCATGTAATTGTTAGATTTTTTACTGTCCCTAAAGTTAGAGATGCTAGAATCTCCGCTGGTTGGGCGCTTTTATTTATTTCAATTTTATATACAACTGCACCTGCAGTTGCAGCTTTTGCAAAAGTTAATTTAATAAATACAGTTTCAAATGCTAGATATGCAGATGTTCCAGATTGGTTTAAAAACTGGGAAAATACAGGCTTACTTCAATTTGATGATAAAAATCAAGATGGTGTAATTCAATATGTTGCAGATTCTCAAATTAATGAACTGACTGTTGATCCTGACATAATGGTTCTTGCAAATCCTGAAATTGCTAATCTTCCTGCATGGGTAGTTGGATTAATAGTTGCAGGTGGGTTAGCTGCTGCTCTTTCAACTGCAGCTGGACTATTACTTGTAATCTCAACTTCAATATCTCATGATTTATTAAAGAAGAATCTTAATCCTAAAATCTCTGAAAAAGGGGAGCTTTGGGCTGCTAGAATTGCTATTGCTGTAGCAGTTGTTGCAGCAGGACTGGCAGGGCTTAACCCCCCTGGTTTTGTTGCAGAAGTTGTAGCTCTTGCTTTTGGATTAGCTGCATCTTCTTTCTTTCCAGCAATTATTCTTGGAATATTTGATAAAAGAATGAATAAAGAAGGAGCAATTTCTGGAATGATTGTGGGTATTTTGTTTACAGCAATTTATATTTTTTACTTTAAGCCACAATTAGGAGGTCCAGGAACTCCTGATAACTATTTGTTTGGTATTTCACCTGAAGGTATTGGTACTATTGGAATGTTTATTAATTTTATTATAGCTATTATTGTATCTAGATTTACTAAACCAACTCCTGAAAGAATTAAACAGCTTGTAGAAAACATTAGATATCCAAAATAATTATGCAAAGAATTAAATCTTTATCAGAATACTTTAATCAATATGAAAAAAGTCAAAGTGATCCAGAAGGATTTTGGGCTGAAATTGCTAAATCATTTAGTTGGATTGAACCATGGAAAAAAGTTTTAGAATCTGATTTTGAAAAAGCAGATGTTAAATGGTTTATTGATGGTAAGCTTAATATTACAGAAAATATTTTCGAAAGAAACCTAATTGAAAATAAAGATAAGACAGCAATTATATGGGAGCCTAATAATCCAGATGAAGACACAAAAAAAATGTCTTATCAAGAACTTTATGAGGAAACCTGTAAGTTTTCAAATGCTTTAAAAGATCTCGGAATAAAAAAAGGGGATAGGATTATAATATATATGCCTATGGTTCCAGAGGCAACAATTGCAATGTTAGCTTGTGCAAGAGTTGGAGCAGTTCATTCTGTTGTTTTTGCAGGATTTTCATCTACTTCATTAGCTGATAGAATTGATGATTGTGAGTCAAAAATGGTAATAACTTCTGATGGAAATTTTAGAGGAAACAAAGTTATACCAGTTAAATCGGTTGTTGATGAGGCTCTTGAAAAATCTAACTCAATAGAAAAAGTAATTGTTCTGAAAAGAACTAATCAAGAAGTAAACTTTGTTTCAGGTAGAGATTTTTGGTGGCATGAATTAGTTAAAGATAAGTCATCAGAATGTAAAGCAGAAGTTATGGATTCAGAGGATATGTTGTTTGTCTTATATACTTCTGGATCAACTGGTAAGCCTAAAGGAGTTGTTCATACAACAGGGGGTTATATGGTATATTCTGCCTATACTTTTTTAAATGTTTTCCAGTATGATAAAGATGATATATACTGGTGTACTGCAGATGTAGGATGGATTACAGGACACTCATATATAGTATACGGACCTCTTTTGTGCGGAGCTACAAGTTTAATGTTTGAAGGTGTTCCCACATATCCAAATGTTAGTAGATTTTGGGACATAGTAGATAAGCACAAAGTAAATCAATTTTATACTGCACCAACTGCAATAAGAGCTCTTCAAGCCCATGGATTAGAACCTTTAGAGAATAATTCACTAGACTCATTAAAAGTAATTGGATCAGTTGGAGAACCAATAAATGAAGAAGCTTGGCACTGGTATCATGATAATATAGGTAAAGGTAATTGCCCACTTGTAGATACTTGGTGGCAAACAGAAACTGGTGGAATAATGATTTCCGCATTAGCGGGAATTACCCCTAATAAACCAGCCCATGCATCACTTCCACTCCCGGGTATAATCCCGGTCATAGTTGATGCTGAAGGAAATGAACTAAGTGGAAATAATGTTCAAGGAAATTTATTTATAAAATCACCTTGGCCTTCCATATTAAGAACTACTTATGGAGATCATGAAAGGTGTATTAATACTTATTTCTCTAGTTATAAAGGAATGTATTTTACAGGTGATGGTGTTAAGAGGGACCATGATGGCTACCTCAGAATTCTAGGTAGAGTTGACGATGTAATGAATGTATCTGGACATAGAATGGGTACAGCTGAGGTTGAAAATGCAATTAATGAACATAGTGAAGTTATTGAATCTGCTGTGGTAGGTTATCCTCATGATATAAAAGGAGAGGGGATATATGCTTTTGTTATTATAAATCCTGGATCTGAAAATGATAATATAAAAAATCAAATTACAGATGTTGTAAGAAATGTCATAGGTCCAATAGCAAAACCAGATAAAATCCAGATTGTAAGTGGACTACCGAAAACTAGATCTGGTAAAATTATGAGAAGGATTTTGAGAAAAGTTGCAAGTAATGATTTGTCAAATATGGGAGATACATCAACCTTATTGAATCCTGATATTGTGGAAGAAATAATTCAAGGAGCAATCAATTAATTAATTTTTCCAATCCTATACCTCTAGACCCTTTAATCAAAATACTTTTGTCTTTTATTTGAGTTAAATCCAATTCCTTAATTAGCTCTTCTATATCATTAAACTTTTTGAATCTTGAGTCAGAAGTATTCAGAGAAGAAAAGATTTCACCAATCAAATAGACAGATTCAAAATCCATTTTATCTAAATGGTTAATAATTTTCAGGTGCTCATCTTTAGAGAAACTCCCTAACTCAAGCATATCACCTAATATAATTATCTTATTGTTCGGGCTTTCTCTATTAAAATTATCTAGAGCAGCAATCATGCTTGAAGGATTTGCATTATATGCATCTAGATAAATTTTATTTCCATGGTATTCAAGTACTTCAGATCTATTCGCTTCTGTTTGGAACTTATTTAAACCATTCTGAATTTCATCATTATCTAAATCCAAAATTTTTCCAATGCTAATTGCAGAAGCAATATTTGGAAAATTATAATCGCCATAAATTTTACAGCTAAATTCATAGTCATTAATTAAAAGAACTAGCTTGTCATCTTCTTTCTTATATTTAAAAATAAAATCTGATGAATTATCCTTACCATATGATGTATATAAAGCACTTTTACATTCTTCTTTCTGAAGACTATCATCATTATTTAACAATATATGTCCATAGTTTTTTATTAAATACTTATAAAGTTCTGTTTTCCCTTTAATTACACCTTTTAAACTTCCAAACCCTTCCAAATGAGCACTTCCGAAGTTTGTTATTAGCCCAATATCAGGCATAGATATTTCACATAGATTTTGAATTTCTCCAATATGATTTGCACCCATTTCTATAACAGCAACTTCAGTTTCAGGTTTTATATTTAGTAAAGTGAGAGGAACTCCAATATGATTATTTAAATTTCTATGAGTACATAATGTCTTATATTTTTCAGAAAGAATACTGCAAATCAGCTTCTTAGTAGTTGTTTTACCATTACTTCCTGTTAAACCAATAACTTTTACATCAAACTTTGATCTATTGAATTTTGATAAATTTTGTAACTCTTTTAGGGAGTTTTCAACAAATATTATTCTCTCATTTTTATTTTTCAATTGAGGATCATCAACTATTGAAAATTTTGCGCCTTTATCTATTGCATCAAGTGCAAATCTATTCCCATCAAAATTTTCACCCTTTATTGAAAAAAATATTTCATCTTTTTCTATAGATCTTGAATCAATGGACACACCATTAGAGGATTGAAAAAGTGAATATAAATTTTGAATGTCCATTCTAATTTTATTGCAATATACTAAAGAAATGAGTAATTTAGCATGGGCTCAAAATTACAGTTGTCAACTATAAAACATGAAGCAAATAACAGGTAAAACTTATATAAATTGGTATGAAGGGATGCTTCTTTGGAGGAAGTTTGAAGATAAACTTGCAGCTGCCTATATACAACAAAAAATAAGAGGTTTTCTCCATTTATACAATGGTCAAGAGGCTATCTTAGCTGGTTGTCTTCATGCTATAGAAATTGGTAAAGATAGAATGATAAGTTCTTATAGAAGTCATGTTCATTCTATTGGACTAGGAGAGGACCCTAAATATGTAATGGCTGAACTTTATGGAAAAGCAACTGGAACATCAGGTGGTTTAGGGGGTTCGATGCATATTTTTTCAAAAAAACATAATTTTTTTGGTGGACATGGAATAGTTGGAGGTCAGATTCCATTAGGAACTGGTATTTCCTTTGGAGATAAATATTTTAAAAGAGATAATGTTACTCTTTGTTTTATGGGAGAAGGAGCAGTTCGCCAAGGTTCATTTCATGAATCTATTAACTTGGCAGCATTATGGAAATTGCCAGTGATTTATATAATTGAAAATAATGGTTATGCTATGGGTACATCAGTATCTAGATCAACTACACAAATTGAACTTTGGAAGCATGGTGATTCATATGGTATTCATTCCCTATCTGTTGATGGAATGAATATCGTTAAAGTTGCTGAATCAATAGATAAATGTATTAGTCATGCAAGAAAAGGAAATGGACCTTCTCTTGTTGAAGCAAAGACATATAGATATAGAGGGCATTCAATGTCCGATGCACAACAGTATAGAACAAAAGAAGAGGTTGAAGAGTATAGGAAAATTGATCCAATAAGTCAAGTTAAAAATACTATATTAAAAAATAAATACGCTACTGAAGCAAAGCTTAAAAAAATTGATGATAAAGTAAAAAAGAAAATTAAAGAATGTGAAGAGTTTGCCGAGTCTTCTCCATTTCCTGATATATCTTTGTTATATGACTCTGTTTATGAACAAAAAGATTATCCATTCATTAAGCATAAAATAGATTAGTATGGCTGAAGTAATTAACATGCCAAGATTAAGTGATACCATGGAGGAAGGAACTCTTGCAAAATGGTTCAAGAAAGTAGGTGATTCAGTTAATGAAGGAGATATATTAGCTGAAATAGAAACAGATAAAGCTACTATGGAGTTTGAATCATTTCATGAAGGAGAACTTCTATATATTGGTATTAAAGAGGGTGAAACAGCACCTGTAGATAGCATAATCGCAATTATTGGTAAGAAAGGAGAAAATATTTCAAGTTTGATAAATGTATCAGAATCTAAATCTAAGAAAGAGCCAGATCCAGTGAAAGAGCCAGAGCGAGTGAAAGAGCCAGAGCCAGTGAAAGTACCCGAAACATTAAACACACCTAATTTACAAAAAGAAGAAACTAAGAGTACAAATACTTTAAAGGACTCTGGTAACAAAGTCTTAATTTCCCCTTTAGCTAATAAACTTGCAATAGAGAGGGGTGTTGATCTTAGCCAAGTTAAAGGAACGGGTGATAATGGAAGAATTGTCAAAAGAGATATTGAAAATTATAAACCTGCAACTTTTGTAAACACAAATAATATGATCATTGCTACAGAAGAATCATCATATGATCTTCCAAATAGCACAATGAGAAAATCAATTGCTAAGAGACTGTCAGAATCAAAATTCACGGCTCCTCATTATTATTTAACCGTTGAATTTGAAATGGACAATATGATTTCTTTTAGAGAGCAATATATAAATACTCAAAATATAAAGATTTCTTATAATGATATTATAGCTAAAGCTGTAGCTCTCTCATTAGTCAAAAACCCTAAAGTTAATTCTAGATGGCATGATAACAAGATTGAAATAAGTGAGCATGTTCATCTTGGAGTTGCTGTTGCTGTTGAAGATGGATTAGTAGTTCCAGTTATTCAATTTGCAAGTTCAAAGGATATGTCTCAGATAAATACTGAAGTTAAAGACTTTGCGGAAAGAGCTAAAAATAAAAAATTAACCCCTGCTGAAATAGAAGGAAGCACCTTTACAATTTCTAATCTTGGTATGTTTGGAATTGAAAGTTTTACCTCTATAATAAATCAACCAAACTCTGCTATTTTATCAATTGGATCAATTATTGAAAAACCAATTGTCAGAGATGGCGAGGTAGTAGTTGGAAATACAATGAAATTAACTTTGGCTTGTGATCATAGAGCAGTTGATGGTGCTACTGGATCATCGTTTCTTAAAACATTAAAAGAATATATTGAAAATCCTGTTTCTATTTTAATTTAGGTTTTTATGAAAACTATTTTGGTCTCAGGTTCAAGTTCTGGTATAGGTTTTGAAATTTGTTCTCAAGCCTCAGATTTAGGTCTAAATGTCATAGCTATTTCAAGAAATGTTGAACCTCTTAAAGGAATATTAAATCTAAAAGCATTTTCTGTAGATGTGACTAATCAAGAACAAATTGAAAAGTTTGTCAAAAAATTAATTTCAGAAAATATCAAAATAGATATCTTAATTAATAATGCCGGTTTTTTAGTTAAGGATAGATTTAGAAATACTACATACGAAATTTTTAAGGAGATTTATGATGTTAATGTTTTTGGATTAGCCACCCTCACAAGATCAGTTTTGCCTATTATTAATAGAGATGGACAGGTAATAAATATTACTAGTGTTGGAGGGTTAAATGCTAGTAAAAAGTTTCCTGGTTTATCAGCTTATGCTAGTAGTAAGGGGGCAGTAATTACATTAACTGAAGTCCTAGCTGAAGAATATAAATCTCGTCCTAGATTTAATTGTCTGGCTCTTGGATCTGTACAAACGGAAATGCTAAAGAAAGCTTTTCCAGATTATGAAGCTAAAATTATGCCTGCTGAGATGGCTAAACAAATCCTTGACTTTGCTTTAGATGAGTCCAGCTTAGTTAATGGAGAGATAATAAAATTAGATAAGGGAAATCTTGAATAAAAGAACAAGATAATTATTTACCTTTTATTTGAATATCTCGGACCTTTTTAAATAATTCAGAGGAGTACACAAAATTATTTACAGACTCATTATCTGTATCAAATATTTCTTGTTTTGAACCTTCCCAAATTTTTCTTCCATTAACCAAGAAAATTATCTTTTCTCCAATCTCCATAACTGAATTCATATCATGAGTATTTATAACTGTTGTAATATTATATTCTTCCGTAATTTCCTTTATTAAGTTATCTATTATTATAGCAGTTTTTGGATCAAGACCGGAGTTTGGTTCATCACAAAAAAGATATTTGGGGTTTAGTACAATTGCTCTTGCAATAGCAACTCTTTTTTTCATTCCTCCAGAAATTTCAGAAGGCAATTTATTATTAGCATCTTTTAAATATACTCTTTTTATTACCTCATTTCCTCTGTAAATCATCTCATCATTTGATTTATTTGTAAACATCCTCAAGGGAAATATTATATTCTCAAGAACGGACATTGAATCAAAAAGAGCAGTTCCTTGGAAGACCATACCTATTTCTTTCCTTAGGTCAGAAAGATTTGAAAAACTCAAATCATCAAATGGCTTGTCATCAAAGAAAATTTTCCCTTGATCAATATTTAATAAACCTACTAAACATTTCATTAGTACTGTCTTTCCTGAACCACTTTGTCCAATTATCAGGTTTGTTTTACCTTTTTCAAATTCTGTTGAAATATTATCAACAACCTTTATTTGATCAAATGATTTCGAAATGTTTTCTATTTTAATCATTATGCTAAGAGTAATTGAGTTACTATATAGTTGACAATTATTATAACTACACTTGTCCAAACAAAAGAAAGAGTAGAAGCTTTACCTACGTCTAGTGCACCACCTTTCATATAATACCCATGATAGGATGGCACAGTAGCTAAAATGAATGCAAAAAGTGTAGTTTTTACATAGGCATAAAATAGATGGTATACTCTAAAATCAAGCTGTATTCCTTGAATAAAATCATAGCTTGTAGAGAAACCTCCATATATGCTAACAATGTACCCTCCTATTATTCCTAGAAACATTGCAAAAGTGATAAGGAAAGGATATAGTAATAAAGCTACTATTTTTGGAAATATAAGGTAATTATGTGTGTTAATCCCCATTACCTCAAGAGCATCTATTTGTTCAGTAACTCTCATTGTTCCTATGCTAGATGTTATAAATGAACCAACTTTACCTGCCATAATTATAGAAATAAATGTTGGAGCAAATTCTAGTATCACAGATTGTCTAGTTGCAAAACCTACTAGATTTCCAGGTAAAAGAGGGTTTTCAATATTAAGTGCTGTTTGAATAGCAACTACTCCTCCAACAAAAAATGATATAAATGCGACTATTCCAAAAGATCGAATTATTAAGTCATCAATATCTTTAAAGATTAATGTTTTTAGAACATTCCACTTAGTGAATTTTCTAAATGTGTTTCTTATCATTAAGAAATATGATCCAATGTAAAAAAAAATTTTCATTTATATTATACTTGATAAGTTATAGCATTAACATTCATTCCAGCACCTACGCTTGCAAACATAATGACATCTCCCTTACTTATTTTGTGACCTTTGTAATTTCCCTTCCTTACAATATCAAAAAGAGTTGGAATTGTTGCAACTGAGCTATTTCCATATTCTTGGATATTCATTGGAAGGACATCATCTGGTGGAGTAGTCTTATATAGTTTATAAAACCTATTAATAATTGCTTCATCCATTTTTTGATTAGCCTGATGAATGAAAATTTTCTTTAGGCTAGAGATATTTTGTTTAGACTTATCAAAGCAATCTTTCATTGCTATCGGAACATTTTTTAATGCAAACTCATAAACTTTTCTACCATTCATTTTTAAAAATTTATCACTATTTGAATTATTATCTGTATCTGTTTTATTTCCAATTCCATAATAAATAAATTCATTTTCACCTTCTGATGTATATGATGCAGAAGAATGAGATAAAATACCTCCAGATTCAGAATTATTACCCTCAAGAACTACTGCTCCAGCACCATCAGCATATATCATAGCATCTCTATCATTTAAATCTGTTACTCTTGATAAGGTTTCGCTACCTATTATCAAACATTTATTTGCCATATTTGATTGGATGAATGACTTAGCTTGAATTACTCCTTCAATCCATCCAGGACATCCAAAAAGTATATCATAACCTATACACTTTGGGTTTTTTATATTTAGATTTCTTTTAACCTTGGTTGCAAGTGCTGGGAGATTATCAACTTGCTTACTATTATAAGAAATATCCCCAAAATTATGTGCAAAAATAATATAGTCTAGTGTTTCTGGGTCAATTTTAGAATCATTAATTGCATCATTAGCAGCTTTAGTTGCCAAATCAGAAGAATTTAACTTTTCAGATGCATACTTTCTTTCTTGTATTCCAGTTATAGAAACAAATTTGTCAATTATTTCAGAATTGGAATTTTCAAAGGATGATCCATTATTATCATAGAATTCAGAGTCTAAAAAATCATCATTTACTTTAGTAAGTTTTGGGACATAGCTACCAGAACCAGTAATTTTAAATCTCATGATGTAAAATTAATTAATTTAAATTAAAATGATGATAGTGGTGGACAACTACAGATTAAGTTTCTATCACCAAATGCATCATCTACCCTTCTTACTGAAGGCCAATATTTATTTTCTTTTAAGTATTCTTTAGGAAAGCATGCTTCCTCTCTAGAGTATTTATAAGACCATTTTTCAGATACAACCATTTGTAGAGTATGTGGAGCATTTCTAAGTAAATCTCTAGAAATTTCATTAGTTGTAATTTCTTTAAATATTGAATTCATTGCATCACAAAATCTATCAAGTTCTTCCAAATTTTCACTTTCTGTAGGTTCGATCATTATTGTTCCCGTAACAGGAAAAGAAACTGTTGGTGCATGGAAACCATAATCCATTAATCTTTTTGCAATATCATTTACTTCAATATTTAGTTTTTTGAAAGGTCGACAGTCAATTATAAATTCATGAGCAGCACGACCCTTTTCTCCAGAATAAAGTATAGTAAACTTTTTCTCCAATTTTGATTTTAGATAATTGGAATTTACTATTGCAACTTCTGTTGATTTTCTTAATCCATCTGACCCCAACAATCTTATATATCCATATGAAATGATACATGCTAAAGCAGATCCCCATGGTGCGGAAGAAATTGCTGGTATAGCCTTTTTCCCTCCAGTTTTAACAATTGGATTAGATGGGAGATAATCTTTTAAATGATTAGCAACGCAAATAGGTCCAATACCTGGTCCACCTCCTCCATGAGGTATTGCAAATGTCTTATGAAGGTTTAGATGACAAACATCAGCGCCAATTATATTAGGGTTTGTAATTCCAACTTGAGCATTCATATTTGCTCCATCCATGTATACTTGTCCACCAGCTTTATGGATTAAATCAGTAATAGTTTTGATATTTGATTCAAAAACTCCATGAGTTGATGGATAAGTTATCATTAATGCAGCTAGATTATCATTATATTCAGTAATCCTATTTTCAATATCTTCAAGATCAATATTACCAAATTTATCAGTTTTTATTACTACAACTTTAAATCCTGCCATCACAGCTGATGCTGGATTTGTTCCATGAGCAGATGATGGAATTAGACAAATATTTCTGTCTCCTTGACCAATATCATTTAAGTATGATTTTATTACCATTAATCCACTGTACTCTCCTTGAGCCCCTGAGTTTGGTTGAAGAGAAGTTGCAGAGAAGCCAGTAATCTCCGATAAATATTTTTCAAGTTTTGAAATTATATAATGATACCCTTCTACTTGATTAATAGGGACAAAAGGGTGAATAGAATTCCACTCTGTCCAGCTAAGAGGAATCATTTCAGTTGCAGCATTTAATTTCATAGTACATGAACCAAGAGAGATCATAGATCTAGTAAGCGAAAGGTCTTTATTTTCAAGCCTTTTGATATATCTCATTAAAGAAGTCTCTGAATGATATGAATTAAAAATTTTATGATTCAAGAATTTAGATGAACGTTTAATGTCTTTATCTATATCAATACTAGATGGGAAATCAATCGATTTAGATTTTTTGTTTCCATATTCTTCAAATACAGATATAATAGATTTTATATCTTTTTCAAGAGTTTTTTCATTTATTGAAATAGATACTTTTGAATTATCAACTTTTAAAACATTAATTTTTTTTGATTCAAAAATTGAAATTATTTTTTTGGAATCACATTCAATAAGCAAAGTGTCAAAGAAACATTTATTAAGTTGATTTAAACCTAATGAATTAATTTTTTTTGATAAAAATTGAGCTTTCTTATTAATGCTTGAGGCTATTTTTATTAACCCCTCAGGACCGTGATAAACTGCGTACATTCCTGCCATTACAGCAAGAAGAACTTGAGCTGTACAGATATTTGAAGTAGCTCTATCTCTTTTAATATGTTGTTCTCTTGTTTGTAAAGCCATTCTTAGTGCATGATCTCCATTCATATCTTTAGTTACACCAATAATTCTTCCAGGTATACTTCTTTTGTATTTTTCTTTAGTTGCAAAAAAAGCAGCATGAGGTCCTCCATACCCTAAGGGTATGCCAAATCTTTGAGTAGTTCCAACAATAACATCTACAAGATCTTCATTTGGAGGTTCAATAATAACTAAACTCATTAAATCAGCAGCTATAACAACCTTTATGTCATCTTGGTTTAATTTTTTTAAAATTGGATTATAGTTTTTAACCTCTCCATGTTTACCGGGATATTGAATTATACATCCAAAATACTTACTAGTTTGAATTTTAGATATATCCCCAATTTCTAATTTAATTCCAATAGGTTTTGCTCTTGTTTCAAGAACTGATCTTGTTTGAGGTAAAATATTTTCATCAATGAAGAAACTAAGAATTTTATCAGTTTTCTGCTTAACTGTTCGATTATTATAAAGCAATGTCATTGCCTCAGCAGCAGATGTGCTCTCATCTAGTAATGAAGCGTTTGCAATTTCCATTTTTGTCAAATCACATACCATTGTCTGAAAATTTAATAAAGCTTCAAGTCTACCTTGTGCAATTTCTGCTTGGTATGGAGTATAGGATGTATACCAACCAGGATTTTCTAAAATATTTCTTTGAATTACAGATGGTGTGAATGTATCATGATACCCTAAACCTATATAAGTTTTAAATTTTTTGTTTTTGTAGGATAATGATTTAATCTCTTTAAGAAATTCATGTTCACTTATTGCATCAGGTAAATTAAGTTTGTGATCAATTCTTATAGATTTAGGAAGAGTGTCTTCTAGAAGATGATTAATACTTTTAACTCCAATTGTATTTAGAATCTTTTTAAGCTCTGAAGGGTTAGGACCAATATGTCTCTCAGAAAAATTTTCTTTATACATTAAACATTTTTTGTAAAAATATATATTATTATATTTAATTATTATATTTAATAATTAAATTGTTTATTAAATGTTGAAACTTTTATTAACAATACCTCTAGTTTTAATTCAATCTTTTGTAATTCAGGAAGTTGAAAAACCAAGTGTACTAGAATTAGTTGATGAACAAGTTACATTAGTTGATATAAGAACTGACCTTGAATTTGAGAGAGGGACAATATCTGAATCAATAAATATAGATTTTAACAATAAAAATTTTATTGAAAAGGTTTCAAAACTTGATAAGACTAAGCCATATATAGTTTATTGTGCTTCGGGTAATAGAAGTCAAAAAGCTTCAATAATTATGGAATACTTAGGGTTTAAGAAAATATACCATTATAAATCAGGCTATAGTGATTGGATTAAAGATTAAGAATTTTTTTTCAGATCTTTACTACTTTCAATAACTTTATCTTCTAATTCTTTTTTATAATCTTTAATTTTTTTATTAATCTTTGAATCTGATGTGCCAATAATTTGAGCAGCTAGAATTCCTGCATTTTTGGCTCCATTAAGAGCAACAGTTGCAACAGGTACACCGCCGGGCATTTGAAGTATTGATAATATAGAATCCCAACCATCAATTGAATTTCTTGACTTTATTGGAACCCCTATTACTGGAATACTTGTTATAGAAGCTACCATTCCAGGAAGATGTGCTGATCCTCCAGCGCCAGCAATAATTACTTTAATTCCTTTTTTTTCAGCATTTATAGCATAATCAACCATTTTTTTAGGAGTTCTATGGGCAGAAACAATATCGTATTCAACAGGTATTTTAAATGATTTTAAAATTTTAATTGCTTCATTCATTACTTTGAAATCTGATTTACTTCCCATTATGATTGCTATTTTTCCCATTCTATTTAATTTTTTAAGTTGATGTTACTCTAACAGTTTGTTTAATTTCTTTAGCTATTTTTATTGCAGTTTCAATATCGGAATTAATTACTGTAATATGCCCCATCTTTCTATTAGGCCTTGTTTCTTTTTTTTCATAAATATGAGGATTAACCCCTTTTATTCCAATTATTTGATCTATATTTTTATAAACAACAGGTCCTTTTGTATCAGGTTCTCCAACTAGATTAACCATCACAGACTTATCTGTCATATTGGTGTTTCCTATTGGTAAATCTAAAATAGACCTAATTAGTTGTTCAAATTGACTTGTTTCAGAACCCTCGATAGAAAAATGATAGCTATTATGAGGTCTTGGAGCTACTTCATTGACTAATAGATCACCATCAATGGTTAAAAACATTTCAACAGCTAGTAGTCCTATATTTCCAAATGACTTACAGACGCGTAATGCTAGATTTTCAGCTTTTTCTTTTATTTCTTGACTAATTCTAGCAGGAGAAATTATATATTCGATTTGATTAGTTTTAGTATTAAATTCCATTTCAACAACTGGATAATTAATTAGTTCTCCAGATGGTCTTGATACAACCATAACAGATAACTCTTTTTTAATCTCAGCTTTATCTTCTATTATACAGTGTTTATCAGGAATGTCTTCAATAGAATTGTTATTATCGATCACTTTCACTCCATATCCATCATAACCCATTTTAGATGATTTCCATATAAAAGGATATGATCTGCCCTCTTTAGATAGAAACTTTTTGATTTCATCTTTTGAATTAAAAATTTTAAATGGTGTTGAAGGTATATTGTTATTGAAGTAAAACTCTTTTTGAAGAGATTTATCTTGAACTATCTTTAGAACTTGTGGTTGAGGATAAACAATTTTATTTTCCTTTTTAAGCTGTTCTAATGCTTCAACATTAATATTCTCTATTTCAATTGTTATTATGTCAACTTCTTTACCAAAATTGTATACGGTATTAAAATCCATTAAGTCTCCTTGAAAAAATTTATTGCATAAAGACTTTGATGGGCAATTTTCATCAGGATCTAAAATATATATTTTAATACCCCATTTATTGGATACTTCAAGAGTCATTTTTCCAAGCTGACCACCACCAAGTATTCCAATTATCTTATTGCTTGAGAACATTTGATTTTCTTTGTGCAAAAATAAGCATTAGTTTAAAGTAAATAAAGAATCCAAAACATTTTAAATATCTTTGTCATTATGAAAAATTTCGTTCTTTTTGGTAAACCAGGTTCAGGAAAGGGAACACAGGCTAAACATTTAAGTGAAAAGTATGAGCTTTATCATATCTCAACAGGAGATTTATTTAGAAAGAATATATCTCAGAATACCAAGCTTGGACTCCTGGCTAAATCATATATGGATAAAGGAGGTCTAGTTCCAGATGAAGTTACTATAAAGATGTTAGAAAATGAGATTAAAGACAACTCAAAATCTAGAGGATTTTTATTTGATGGTTTTCCTAGAACCATTGATCAGGCTGACACTCTTGATAAATATCTTCACTCAATTAACATGCAAATTAATGCAACAATAGCATTAGAGGTAGATGAAAAAGAGTTAATTTCTAGAATTATTGATAGAGGTAAAACTAGTAATAGGTTAGACGATCAAGATATTGAAAAAATTAAAAATAGATTTAATGAATATAATAAGAAAACATCAACTCTTATTAAATATTATAAAGATCAAAACAAATTTTTCCCGGTAAACGGTCATGGTTCTGTTGATGAAATTACTAAGAGACTTTTTGATTTAATTGATAGTTTTAACCCCCTATGATTGTAGATAACTTTGTTGATTACGTTAAGATAAATGTTAAATCAGGTTCTGGAGGAAAAGGCTCTACTCACCTAAGAAGAGAAAAATATATACCAAAAGGCGGTCCTGATGGTGGTGATGGAGGAAGAGGAGGTCATGTTATTATTAGAGCAAATCCTCAATTATGGACACTTTTTACTTTTAAATTCAAAAGGCATTTTAAGGCTGGAGATGGAGGTGATGGAAGTGGATCAAGAAAGTCAGGTTCACAAGGTAAAGATGTTATTGTTGAAGTGCCATATGGGACTATTATCAAAGACAGTATTTCAAATGAAGTTATTGAAGAGATAAATAAAGATAATACTGAATTAATTATACTTGAGGGAGGTTTAGGAGGAAGAGGAAACTTTCATTTTAAATCATCAACTAATCAAACTCCTAGATATTCACAAAAAGGAATTTCTGGAAAAGAAATGAATCTTGTTCTTGAGCTAAAAGTTCTAGCTGATGTTGGTTTAGTTGGTTTTCCAAATGCTGGAAAATCTACACTTCTATCAGTTTTATCTTCAGCAAAACCAAAAATTGCTAATTATGAATTTACTACTTTAAAACCTAATCTAGGTATAGTATCAATGTCCGATTATAGATCATTTGTTATGGCTGATATTCCTGGAATTATTGAGGGGGCTTCAGAAGGGAAAGGTTTAGGACACTATTTTCTTAGGCATATAGAAAGAAATTCAATTTTACTTTATGTTATCCCTGTTGACACAAAAGATCTAAAAAAAGAATTTGATATATTAAATAATGAGTTAAAAAAATATAATCCTGAATTAATAGATAAAGATTTTGCTGTTTTTATTAGTAAATCAGATCTTATGGATCAGGAACTATTATTAGAATTAGAAATTATAATTAAGTACCAGTTTAAAGAAATTCCATATTTTATAGGTTCATCAATAAACATGAATGGTATAAAAAATCTAAAGGAAGGTTTATGGAAAATATTAAATTAAAAATAAAATTATGGATATTAAAAATGCACAAAAAGAAGTTGATAATTGGATAACCAAATATGGTGTAAGATATTTTAATGAATTAACAAATATGGCTTTATTAACTGAAGAGGTTGGAGAAGTTGCTAGAATTATCTCGAGAGAATATGGTGAGCAAAGTTTGAAAAAGGATAAAGAATTAAAGAATTTAGGTGATGAACTTTCAGATGTATTATTTGTTCTTATTTGTTTAGCAAACCAAACAGGGATTGATCTAGAAAAGTCTTTTTATCAGAATTTAAATAATAAAACTAGAAGAGATAATAAAAGACACCTATCAAATAAAAAATTAAAGAGTTAATGATATATCACCTGTCAGCAAAAAACAATAATATAAAGGGTTTAATAGAGATAGGTGGGTCTAAGAGTGAATCTAATAGACTACTTATCCTAAGAGCGTATACATATGATTTTAAAATTGAAAATCTTTCTGAATCAGATGATACAAAAATATTAATTGATGCCTTAATTAGCAATGATGAAATTATTGATATACATCATTCTGGAACTGCAATGAGATTTCTATTATCATATTTTGTTTCTAAACCAAATTCGGAAGTTATTCTAACAGGATCTGATAGAATGAAGTCAAGACCTATTAGAGTCCTAGTTAATGCTTTAAGAGATTTAGGAGCTAATATAGAATATAAGAATAAAGATGGATATCCTCCATTGAAAATTATCGGAAAAAAAATTTTAAAGAATGAGGTATCTCTGCCAGCTGATATTAGCTCTCAGTATGTTTCCTCTTTGATGATGTTGGGATTAATAATAGAAAATGGAATTAAATTAAAGCTAGAGGGTATAATTACTTCTAAACCATATATATTGATGACTAAGGAATTAATTCAAAAAATTGGTTATAATGTTACAGTTGATCAAAATTATATTCAAGTATCAGATATAAATAAATCTTCAGAAAAAACTATTATAGTTGAATCTGATTGGAGTTCAGCTTCCTATTTCTATAGCATTGCAGCCTTTTCTCATGATGCTGAAATTACTTTAAAAAGTTTTAATAGAGATAGTATTCAGGGGGATTCTATTGTGTCGAAAATATATAAAAAACTTGGAGTTGATACTATATATATGAAAGATTATATAATAATTAAAAAAAATAAAAATGTTGATTTGCCAAAAAAAGTAAAATTAGATTTATCAGACATTCCAGATCTTGCTCAGACAATTGCAGTAAGTTGTTTAGGTCTTGGAATAGAATGTGAGCTTACTGGATTACGTACATTGAAAATAAAGGAAACTGATAGGCTTGAAGCTCTAAAGAAAGAATTTAATAAACTTGGTGCTAATCAAGTAAAGACTTCTAATAATTCAATATATTTTAAAGGAGATCAACAATTAAATAAAAATATTAAAATAAGCACTTATAAAGATCATAGAATGGCTTTATCATTTGCAACTTTAGCTGTTATTATTGACATTTCAATTGAATCTCCCAATGTTGTCTCAAAATCTTTTCCAAGTTTTTGGAAAAACTTAAAGACACTTGGTTTTGAAATAAATTAACTTTTACTTGACATTCCCTATGTCATGAGGTTATATTTGCGAACTTAAAACATGCTTTATGAAATTATCACACTTTGAATATAATTTACCAAAGACAAGATTAGCTAAACATCCAACACCAGAAAGAGATAAGTGTAAGCTAATGCTAGTAGATAGATCTGATCAGTCAATAAAACATTTAATCTTTAAGGATATAGTTGATTTTTTTGAAGAAGGGGATGTTATTGCCCTTAATAATACTAAAGTTTTTCCTGCAAGACTATTTGGAAATAAGGAAAAAACAGGGGCAAGAATTGAAGTGTTTCTTTTGAGGGAGTTGAATGATGAGCAGAGACTATGGGATGTGTTGGTAGATCCTGCAAGAAAAATAAGAATAGGTAACAAGTTATATTTTGGAGAAGATGAAAGTTTAGTTGCTGAAGTGATTGATAACACAACATCAAGAGGAAGAACTTTAAGATTTCTTTATGATGGTCCATATGATGAATTCAGGGCTAAATTAGATGAACTTGGAGAAACACCACTTCCAAAGTATATTGATAGACCAGTTGAAAAAGAAGATAAAAATAGATTTCAAACAATTTACGCAAAACATGAAGGAGCTGTAGCTGCCCCAACTGCTGGACTTCATTTTTCAAAACATCTTTTGAAAAAACTTGAAATTAAAGGAGTTCATTTACCGGAGATCACTCTTCATATTGGGCTTGGAACGTTTAGTCCAGTTGATGTTGAGGATCTTTCAAAGCATAAAATGGATTCAGAAGAATTAATAATTTCTAAGGATACGGTAAACATTATCAATAATGCCTTGAAAAATAAAAAAAGAATTTGTGCTGTTGGAACTACTGTTATGAGAGGTCTTGAAAGTTCAGTTTCATCTATTGGAACTTTAAATGATTATAATGGATGGACACATAAATTTATTTATCCACCTTATGATTTCTCATTAGCAAATTCAATGATAACAAATTTTCACATGCCAAAATCAACCTTATTAATGATGGTTTCAGCATTTGGAGGTGTTGATATAATTATGAAAGCTTATAAAGAAGCAATAAAGAAAAAATATAACTTTTTCTCATATGGTGATGCAATGATGATAATCTAAAAATAAATGTTTTGAAGATTATCGAGAAAATTAAAGAGCCAATTGCAAAAGAATTTGAGATCTTTGAAACTGAGTTTAAAAACTCGGTTAACTCAGGTATCCTTATTCTAAATGTCATATTAAAATTCATGATAAATAGAAAAGGTAAACAGGTTAGGCCAATATTAGTTCTTTTATTTGCTAAGATGTATTCCAGTGAGAATTTGACTGAAAAATCATACCGGAGCGCTATTATTTCAGAATTAATCCACTCAGCAACTTTAATTCATGATGATATAGTAGATGACAGCTCATTAAGAAGAGGTTTTTTATCTTTAAATGTATTATGGAATAATAAAATTTCTGTTTTAGTTGGTGATTATCTTCTTTCCAAATCTTTATTATTATGTATTGACAATGAAGATTTTGACTTGTTAAAAATAATTTCTATAGCAGTTAAAGAAATGAGTGAAGGAGAGTTACTTCAAATTCAAAAATCAAGAAATATTAATATTACAGAAGATGAGTATTTTGAATTGACCTTAAAAAAAACTGCATCTCTTTTTTCAGCCTGTTGTAAACTAGGCTCAGCCTCAACTGGTTTAAAAAATCTTAATAAGGTTGAGGAATTTGGTCAGAATTTAGGCTTAATATTTCAGCTTAAAGATGACCTTTTCGATTATAGTTATAAGAGAATAGGTAAACCAACAGCAATAGATATAAAAAATCAAAAAATTACATTACCTCTAATTTATACATTAAATAAAGTTAACACTTCAGATAAGAAATTTATTATAGAATCTTATAAAAACAAAAGAAAACTAAATAAGAATAAAAACAAAATATACTCAATTATAGAGCAAAATGGAGGTTTTAAATATGCTTCTGACAAAATGTTAGATTTAAAACAAAAAAATTTATTAATTATTAACAATTTCCCAAAGAATAAGTCTAGAGAATCACTAAAGTTAATGTTAGAATATTTGATAAATAGAAAATTTTAATTTACTATATTGAAATAAAAATTAGCAAACTTGATAAGTAAAGAAACAATTGATAAGGTTTTTGAATTAGCTAGAGTCGAAGAAGTTATAGCAGATTTTGTTGTTCTGAAAAAATCTGGAGCAAACTATAAAGGGTTAAGTCCTTTTACTAATGAGAAAACACCTAGTTTTATTGTTTCTCCTGCCAAACAAATATGGAAAGATTTTAGTAGTGGAAAGGGTGGTAATGTAATTGCTTTTCTTATGGAGCATGAACATTTCAATTATCCTGAATCGATAAAGTATATAGCGAATAAATATAATATCGAAATTGTAGAAACTAATAATTTTCCTGAAAATATTGAAAAGAAAAATGAAATAGAAAGCCTTTTCATAATCAATAAATTTGCTGTCTCATCTTTTAAGGAAAATCTAAATAAAGAAGTTTCAGATTCATTAGAATATCTAATGAATAGAGGTCTTTCAAAGAAAATTATAGATGATTTTGATTTAGGCTTTTGTTTACCTAACAGATCTTCGTTTTATCAATCAGCTAAAACAAAAGGATTTAAAGATTCTTATCTAGAAAAAACAGGTTTAATTATTTTTAATGAGGAGAAAGTAATAGATAGGTTCAGAGACAGGGTTATATTTCCGATAAAGAGTTTGTCTGGAAGAGTCTTAGGATTTGGAGGTAGAACAACTATATCTTCAAAAAAAACTGCAAAATATATTAATTCTCCAGAAAGTGAAATTTATAATAAAAGTAAAATTTTATATGGAATTTATGAATCAAGACAATCTATTGTTAAAGATGATCTATGTATTTTAGTAGAAGGGTATATGGATGTTTTGCAATTTCATGAAAATGGAATCAAAAACGTATTAGCCTCATCAGGAACATCATTAACTGAAGATCAGATAACACTTATATCACGATTGACATCTAACATTGTTCTTCTATTTGATGGAGATACTGCAGGAGTTAATGCTGCGCTGAGAAGTACAGATATGATTTTGGAGAAAGGGTTAAATGTTAAAATATGCTCATTTCCTGAAGGTGAAGATCCTGACAGCTATGTAAAGGATAATAAAAAGGACAAAACTCTTGATTTTATTAATAATAATTCAAAAGACTTTATTGAATTTAAACTTTCATTCTACAATGAGGATTTAAAAGATGAAGATAAAAAAGTTGATGTTATAAAAAGTGTAATAAAGTCAATTTCAAAGATTCCGGATAGGTTAAAGCAGGAAGTCTATATAAAAAAATGTTCTCAAATTATTGATATTGATGAAAGTACACTTTTTAACTCATTAAATAGTACAGAAAAAAATAATAGTAGGATAACTAGGAATAGAAGGATTAGTAAAAATAATGATCTCTCAATTGTTAAGAAGGAAAAAAATATTAAGCCCCACAATTATTTTTATGAGCTAGAAAAGCAAATAATTACAATACTTTTGAAATATGGGGAGAATGAAATAACATATGAAGATACTATCCTATCACATTCTGAAAATGGAGATATTAAGGAGGAGAAAAAAAATATTAAATCAAAAGTTTTTGAAAAAATATTTCTAGATCTACAACAAGATGAAATTGAGCTTGCTCATCCGCCTTTTCAAAAAATATATAAAAAATTAATAGAATTATATAATAACCAAAACAAATTTGTTTTTGAAAAATTTGTAAATGAATTAGATAGTGATTTGAGTAAAATCGCATCAGACATATTAATTTTTGATGAAAAATATTCTCTTCATGATTGGGAAAAAAGAAATATTTATGTCAAAAAAATTGGAAGTGAATTAAGTCAGCTTGTCAATGAGACATTATTGAATATGAGAAGATATTTGATCGATGAAAGAATTAAAAAACTTCAAGAGATTAATATAGATAAAAACAAAGATGAGCTTTTACAGGAGGTGATGAGGTATTCTAGGTTAAAAAAAGTATTGTCATCAAAACTTAATAGGGTAGTTTAAGATAACTATTCCCCATCATAAAGAGTTCAACTTTTGATTTTACTTCTAATTTTTTCATTATTCTAACTTGATATGTATTAACAGTTTTTTGATTTATCTTAAGTTTGTTAGATATGTCAATATTTCTCTTTCCTTTAATAAATAGTTTTAATACTTGAACCTCCCTTATTGACAGACTGTCCATTTTGATTTTATTATAATCCTCATTAAAATTATTCTTAAGTCTTGTAAAACTATTAGTTTCAAAAAAGTTAAAGTTTTTATGAGCTATTTTTTCAAGAGTTTCTTTGATTTCTCTTTTTTTAGATTTTTTTGATAAGTATCCAATTGCTCCACTTTTTAATATTTTAATTGCATGAATCTTCTCAGACTTATTAGTAAAAATTAGAACTGGAGTTTCTCTTTTAATTAATTTAATAGATTTAAGTATGTCAAAAGCATTACCATCAATTAATTCCATTTCAGTAATCACTATATCAATATTATTTGATTTAATAAATTCTTTAAAATCATATACGCTATCATAAGTTTGAATTAATTTGAATTTGGATGAATTTTTTAATAGAGTTTTAAATCCAATTTGAATTATAGGGCTTGTATCAAGAACAATAAGATTTATTTTTTTCAATAGAAATTATTTTAACAATCTAATTTATAAAAAATCTTTAGGAATACTACAAATAGGAATTGGAATCATTTTGTGTTTATTTTTTAAATTCAATCTTGTAAATATGTTTTTTACTTCTTTTTCACGATCGCTTAGTCTAGGATTTATTTCATTTAAATTTTGATTCATTGCCCATTCTATTTCCTTATAGCTTGCTCCAATTTGGTCTTCATCATTTCTGTCATCATCCCATAATCCATCAGTTGGAGTTGCAGAAAGGATTTCATTTGGAAGGTTTAAATGAGCAGCTAAATGACATACTTCAGACTTTAATAGATCAGCAATAGGACTAATGTCAACTCCTCCGTCTCCATATTTTGTGAAAAATCCAATTCCAAAATCTTCCACCTTATTACCTGTTCCGACAACTAAAAATCTGTTAATTGTTGAGAAATAATATAAGGTTAACATTCTTAATCTTGCCTTTGTGTTTGCAAGGCCAAGATCTTTTAGTTCATTAGATGTATTGGGTATAACATCTAAAAATTTATCAAACATATTTGATAGATCAACTTTATTAGATGTTACATTAGAAAAATTTGACTCTAGCCAATTAATTTGAATAGATGAATTTGATATTTGTTCTTTATTTTGATGAATGGGCATTTCTATACACTGAACAGGGTATCCTGTTTTTGCACATAAAGCTGATGTTAATGCTGAATCAACTCCACCAGATACTCCAATTACAAAACCATCCATATTTGATTTTTTCAGATAATCTTCTAGCCAGTTAACAATATGATTAGTTACTTTATTAGGGAATTTCATAAAGATTATTTTTAATTTTAAATTTGTATAAAATTACAGCATAATTAAATCAAATGAAAGAAACTAACGTCACAATCAATGTAACTCTTGATGAAAATAATATACCAGAAAAAATCATTTGGTCCGCTCCTGATGGGGGTGTATCGGATTTTCCAGCTAAAGCTATGCTGTTATCACTATGGGATAGCAATAACAAAGAATCTTTAAAAATGGATCTTTGGGTAAAGGATATGCCAGTTGAAGAGATGAAAAATTTTATTTTTCAAACTTTTATGTCAATGAAAAATACAGTTCAAAAATCTACAAGTGATCAGAATCTAACAAATTTAGTTGATGATTTTTGCAAGGAATTCAAAAGAATAATTGATATAGATAAAGTTTAGCTTCAATTTAGTTTAAATTCTTTGCTGGAATTATCGATAAATTCTAATATATCCTCTAGGCCATTTTTGTTTTTTGAAGAAGAGATAATAATTTGAGGACTTACTTCCCAATTTTTTTTTATTTCTTTAGAATATGTTTTAATTTTCTCATCGATCTCTTTTTTTTTTAATTTGTCACATTTTGTAAAAATTAAAATGAAAGGAACAAAAAGTTCATTTAAATATTTCATAAATTCCAAATCAATTTGCTGAGGTTTTAGTCTAATATCTATTAATAATAAAGCAGAGAATAATTGTTTTCTATTTTTAAAATAATTTTCATGAAGATTCTTTATTTTCTCTTTTTCTTTTTTAGAAACTTTTGCAAATCCATATCCTGGAAGGTCAACAATAAAAAATGAATTATTTATTATAAAATGATTTATTAATAAAGTTTTACCTGGTTTTGATGAAGTTTTTGCTATGGATTTCTTATTGCATAGCGCATTAATTAGAGAGGATTTTCCAATATTTGATCTGCCAATAAAAGCAAACTCTGGTATTTTATTATTTGGGCATTCTGAAACTTTAGCACTGCTAGTAAAAAATTCAGAAGAATGAATTTTCATATTAATAATGTCTTATAGTTTATTTTTCTTTAACCACTTAAACATAACTTCATTGAACTCATTAGGGAGTTCCATCATAGGGGCGTGTCCACATTTGTCAATCCAAAACAGTTCAGAGTTAGGGAGTAAAGAATTAAAATCTTCAGCAACTTTAGGAGGAGTAACTGAATCTTGATTTCCCCATATGATTGCAGTTTTATTTTTCATTTTTGGAAGATCTTCTGACATATTATGTCTTATAGCGCTTTTAGCTAAAGCAAGTACTTTGATTACTTTTCCTCTATTGTTAACAGTTTCAAAAATATCATCAACTAACTCTTTAGTGGCTATGGCTGGATCATAAAATACTTCTTCTGTTTTTGATTTTATGTATTCGTAGTTGCTTCTTTTTGGATAACCATCACCAATCATTGATCTCTCATAAAGACCTGAACTCCCTGTAATCACTAGCCCTTCAACCAGTTCTGGGTAATCTCTGGTAAACAATAGTGCTACATGTCCACCAAGTGAGTTTCCAACTAAAATAATATCACTGAGTTTCTTGAATTTGACAAAATCAAATACATATTTAGCAAAGGTTTTAACATTAGTGTTAAGTATTGAAACCTTTTCTATAGGAAGTTCTGGTATTACTACTTTATAATTCTTTTTTGGAAAATATTCATAAACGCCCTTAAAGTTGCTTAATTTTCCCATTAATCCATGAAGAATAACTATTGGCCTGCCTTCTCCACTTTCAATATAGGAAAATTCCTTTTCTACAATTAGCTCATGCTCCATAATTACTTAATTATTAAGCAAATATATGGATAATGGACTAGCTCTATTAAACCCTTTGTAAAATACTGTAAAACAGATTGTTGCAAAAGAATAAAAAAAATTATCAACAATGTGGTAAAATGTGGTAAAATGTGGTAAATTAATTTTATATTTGATAAACTCTATAGTTAATGCAACACTTTATTGGTACATATGAATGTAAGGCTGATATCAAGGGGAGGATAATGTTGCCTTCAGCTTTAAAAAAACAATTATCTAGCAAATTGGATAAAGGATTTGTTTTAAAAAGAGCTGTGTTTAATCATTGTTTAGAGTTATACCCTCTTCTTGAATGGGAGGGATTAATGAATAGAATAAACAAATTAAATCGATTTAATAAGAAAAATATTGATTTTATTAGAAGGTTTACTGCTGGAGTTAGGTTTATCGAGATAGATGTCTCAGGTAGGATATTGATACCAAAAGACCTAATTATCCATGCACAGATTTCACAAAATATAGTAGTTTCTTCTGCTGTTAATATACTAGAAATATGGGATAAAGTGCTTTATGAAAAAGCAATTAATGATGCAAAAACAGATTTTGGTGATTTAGCAGAAGAAGTCATGGGTTCAAATAATGATGAAGATGTATCATAATCCTGTTTTACTTAATGAATCTGTTAAAGGTCTAAAAATTATACCTGACGGAACTTATGTTGATGTTACATATGGAGGAGGAGGTCATTCAAAAGTTATACTACAAAAACTTGGACCAAAAGGAAGATTAATTGCTTTTGATCAAGACAGGGATGCTCATAAAAATAAAATTGATGACAATAGATTAAAACTAATAGAATCAAATTTTAAATTTCTAAATAATCATCTTAATTATCTGCAGATAAGTCAGGTAGATGGATTGCTTGCTGATTTTGGAATTTCTTCCTATCAGATTGACACAAAGACCAGAGGTTTCTCAATAAGATTTGATTCTAAGCTTGATATGAGAATGGACCAGTTGCAAAAGATGGATGCGAAATTTATAATTAATAAGTATGATAGAGAAAAACTAGAAAATATTTTTCAAAATTATGGTGAGTTGAGAAACTATAGGAGAATTGTTGATCTAATAGTTTCAGAGAGAAAAAATAATAAAATAAATACATCAGGAGATCTGAAGAGAATTCTAGAGCCTTTATCTATAAGTTCAGAAGAAAATAAATTTTTAGCTAAAGTATTTCAAGCTATAAGAATTGAAGTTAATGATGAAATAAATATTATAAAATCACTTTTAGTTCAATCTTCAAAAATTTTAAAAAAGGGAGGAAGATTAGTATGCATATCGTATCACTCATTAGAAGACAGATTAGTTAAAAGGTTTATACAAAACGGAACATTTGAGAGTGATGCAATTTCTGACATTTATGGTAATAAAGATTTAATCTTTAAAAAGATTGGAAAGTTGATTAGCCCAGATAAAGAAGAGGTTGGGTCAAATAATAGATCTAGAAGTGCAAGACTAAGAGTAGCTGAAAAAATATGAAAAGTTTTTTGTCATTTATAAATATAGATTTTTTAGTAAAAAAGGATTCAATCCAAAACTGGAAGATGATTGTTTACTTATCTCTCCTAGCTTTAATAACTATATATAGTGGCCACAGTACAGATAGAAAAGTTATTAAAGTAGGAGCGTTAAAGAAAGAAATAAATATTCTAAACAATGAGTTTGTCTCAACTAGAATTTCTTTGATGAATATAAAAATGGAATCTAAAGTAACAAAAAGATTGAGCGAAAAAGGATTAGTTCCTTCAAAATATCCACCTATTAAAATTATTGTAAAAAAATAATTATGGATAGAGGTAAGAGTAAGAGTAAAATAGTAAACAGGATGAATTTCATGTTCTTTTTCTTCTTACTATTCTCTGCCTTTTTAATTTCAAAAATATTCTATATACAAAATTTTGATTCTGAAGTTGAGGGAAATAATATTTCACTTGAGACAATAAAAAATGTTGAGGTAGAATCAACAAGAGGTAATATATATTCATCTGATGGAGATCTTATAGTATCTACAGTTTCAAAGTTTGAAATAAGATGGGATTCACAAGTTGCATCTGAGAAAATATTCCAAAGTAATAAAGTTAAACTCGCTCAAGAGTTATCTAAGTTATTATCTGAAAGCAGTGACTACTTTACAGATATTATGAATAATGCTCGAAAGAATAATAATAGATATTTATTAATAGCCAAAGATTTAGATATCAATCAATTAAATGCTTTAAAGACTTTTCCAATGTTTAACCTTGGCATGTATAGAGGAGGACTGATAATTAAGGAAAATCACTTAAGAAAAAGTCACTTAGGTAAAATAGCTGAAAGAACAATTGGTTCTTTTAAGAAGGGAATTAAAGAAGTTGGACTAGAACAAGCTTATAGTCAATATCTAGGCGGTAAGAATGGTGTAAGAAGAATGCAAAAAATTGCAAATGGGCAGTGGAAACCTTTAAAAACTGAATATGAAATTGAACCAAAAGAAGGATATGACCTACATGCTACAATAGAGCTAAAGATTCAAGAGTTTGTACATAATGAATTGCTAAGCCAGCTTGAAAAATTTGAAGCTGATCATGGTACAGCAGTAATTATGGAAACAAACACTGGAAATATCTTGGGAATTTCCAATCTCGGAATAAACTCAGAAGGAAATTATTATGAGAGATTAAATTATGCAATTGGAGAAAAGTATGAACCAGGCTCCACTTTTAAATTAATGACTCTAATTGCAGCACTTGAAGATGGGATTGTAAAACATACTGATAGTATCGACACAAAAAATGGAATCTATAAGATATATGGAAGAGAAATTATAGATTCAAATAATAAGGGATATGGAAAAATAACTATAGCTAAAGCTTTTGAAGTTTCTTCAAATACTGGAATGGTTAGAATGGTTCATGAAAATTATAAGTCAAACCCTGAAAGATTTGTAAATAGACTCTATAATATGAAATTAAATAATAAAATAAATACTCCTATTGGAGGCGAGCCAAATCCAAGAATACCTTACCCCACAGATGAAGATTGGGTTAAAACAACTCTCCCTTGGATGGCTTATGGATATGGTGTAAGCTTAACACCACTTCAAATTCTAACTTTTTATAATGCCGTAGCAAATAATGGCGAAATGGTAAAACCAAAATTTGCAAATAAAATTAGCTCAATAGGGAACAAGCCGATTCACGAAATTAATAAAGAAATAATTATGCCTTCAATTTGCTCAAAGAAAAATTTAGACATAGTAAAACAAATGCTTGAGAATATTGTACAAAAACCATGGGGAACAGCAAATAGAATTAATGATGATTATATAAAAATTGCTGGTAAAACGGGAACATCACAAACTGGTTATGATAAGAAAGGAGATAAGTCAGTTAATGTACAATACATAGCAAGTTTTGTTGGGTATTTTCCATCAGATAATCCTAAATATACTGGTATAGTTGTAATACATGAGCCAAAAAAGTCTAAAGGATATTATGGTGGGACTGTAGCTGCTCCAGTATTTAAAAGAATAGCTCAAAAAATTCAAAGTTTATCGCCAACTATTGTTGAGATAAATAAAAAAGATATAGATAATTTATTTTGAAAAACTTAAAAGAAATATTATTTAAGGTTACAGTTGATGCTATATACGGAGATACCACTGTAATAGTAAAAGATATATGTTTCAATTCAAAAAAAGTTAAAAAGGATGATTTATTTGTAGCAATTAATGGTTATAATAATGATGGTCATAATTTTATTAATGAAGCAATTAACAATGGAGCCACATCTATTGTATGTGAAAAACTTCCTAAAGATTTTGAAAACTTTAAATCAGTTTTTGTTAAGGTTAAATGTTCGAAATCTGCTTTATCTATAGTCTCATCAAATTTTTATGATAACCCATCATCTAAAATTGATTTAATTGGTATTACAGGAACTAATGGAAAAACTACAATTTCCTCATTACTATATAATTTATTTAATCAATTTTCAATTGATGCAGGATTGATTTCTACAATAAACATTAGATATAATGACAAAAAGATAAATTCAACTAATACAACTCCTGATCCAATATCAATTAATCATCATTTATCTGAAATGATAAAATCCAATATCAAGATATGTTTCATGGAAGTATCATCTCATGGAATTGATCAAAAGAGGACTGAAAGTTTATTTTTTAAAGGAGTAATTTTTACAAACTTAACACATGATCATATAGATTACCATAAATCCTTTGCTAATTATAGAAACACTAAGAAAAAAATCTTTGATTCTTTATCAAATAAATCCTTTGCATTGATAAATAATGACGATCGAAATGCAAAATACATTATTCAGAATTCAAAATCGAAAAAACATACATATGGAATTAAAACTAAATCAGATTTTAATTCAACTATTCTAGAGCTTCAGCTTGATGGAATGCTTTTAAATATTGATAATAACGAAATATGGACTAAACTAATAGGTGAGTTTAATGCATATAATATTTTAGCCATTTATTCATTAGGTAAAATATATGAATTAGAAACTATTTCATTATTAAAGGCCATCAGTAAATTAGAAAATGTTCAAGGAAGACTTCAGTCATTTATTACAAAGAATAAAATAACTGTAATAGTAGATTATGCTCATACACCTGATGCATTAGAAAATGTATTAAAAACTATAAATAAAATTAGAACCATAGATCAAAGATTAATTACAGTTGTTGGATGTGGTGGAGATAGAGACACAAAAAAAAGATCATTAATAGGGAATCTAGTTTCTGAATTAAGTTCATATGTAATTTTTACTTCTGATAATCCAAGATCAGAAAATCCAATAGAAATATTAGATCAAATTTTATTAGGAGTTTCACCGACTAATTCTAAAAAAACTGATATAATAGTTAAAAGAGAGAAAGCTATAGAAGGAGCATATAAATATTGTAAGACAGGTGATATCGTTCTAATAGCAGGAAAAGGTCATGAGAACTATCAAGAATTAAATGGAACTAAGATTCCTTTTGATGATTTTAAAATAGCAAAACAAATTTTTAAAGAATAAATATTATGCTTTACAATCTTTTCGAATTTTTAGAAAATCAATATCAGTTACCAGGGGCTGGACTATTTCAATACCTATCATTTAGAGCTTCAGTATCAGTTATACTATCACTAGGTATTTCCATTATTTATGGTAAAAAAATTATAAAGTATTTAAGAAAAAATCAAATTGGTGAGAATATTAGAAGTCTTGGCTTAGAAGGTGAAGATCAGAAGAAAGGTACACCTACAATGGGAGGTTTAATTATAATAATTAGCACTTTAATCCCTGTAATATTGATGTCGCGCTTAGATAATATCTATATCCAAATTTTAATCTTTACTACTATTTGGATGTGTATAATTGGTTTAGCTGATGATTATATTAAAGTTTTTAAAAAGAATAAGAAAGGGCTGAAGGCAAAATTTAAATTATTTGGACAATATATTTTAGGAATAATAGTTGGATTAATTATACTTTTTCATCCTGACATAACAATTAATGAAAATCTAAGTGATGATGTCTTAATTGAAATAAATGAAAACAGTAAAGTTGTAAATGAAGTAAAGTCATTTAAAACTACTGTTCCTTTTTTTAAAAATAATGAACTTGATTATCAAGAATTGTCTAATTCAATATTTAATGGGAATAGTAACCTAATATGGATAATATTTATACCTATTATTATACTAATAATAGCTTCAGTTTCAAACTCTAATAATCTTACAGATGGGCTAGATGGTCTTTCTGCCGGACTGTCAGCTATAATTGTTTTTGCTCTTGGAATATTTGCATGGACTTCTGGAAATGTAGTTTTTTCAGACTATCTAAATATAATGTATATCCCAAGGGCTGGAGAAATCACAATATTTATTTCCGCATTATTTGGAGCTTTAGTAGGATTCCTTTGGTATAACACTTATCCAGCGACAATTTTTATGGGTGATACAGGGAGTTTGACTGTTGGTGCACTAATAGCTGTTATTTCAATATTAATTAGAAAAGAATTAATGATACCGCTATTATGTGGAATTTTTCTTATAGAGGCTCTTTCTGTGATTATACAAGTGAGTTATTTTAAAATGACAAAAAAGAAAACAGGGATTGGACAAAGAATTTTACTAATGTCTCCAATCCATCATCATTTCCAAAAAAAAGGATTTCATGAAAGTAAAATTGTTTCTAGATTCTGGATTATAGGAATATTATTGGCTTTGTTAACAATCTTAACTCTAAAAATAAGATGAGAAAAAGAGTATCAATATTAGGTTCTGGAATAAGTGGTGTTGGGGCTGCAATTTTAGCAAAAGATAAAGGTTACGAAGTATTTGTTTCAGATAGTAATGAAATTACCTCCAATGTTAAAAATAAATTAGATTTTATCTCTATTCCTTGGGAGGAAAACAAACATTCTTATGCTGAATTAAAAAAATCTGATTTAGTTATAAAAAGTCCTGGAATTTCAAATGAATCAGAGATTATAGTTAAGTTAAAAAATTCTAAGGTTAAGATCATATCTGAAATAGAGTTTGCTTCAACACATACTAATTCATTTATAATTGGTGTAACAGGAAGCAATGGCAAAACAACAACAACAAAATTAATATATCACATACTCAAGAACTCTGGTCTTAATATTGGAATAGCTGGAAATATTGGTACAAGCTTTTCAAAACAAATAGCTGAAAATAAATTTGATTATTACGTTCTAGAGATAAGTAGTTTTCAGTTGGATGATATAGTTGACTTCAAACCAAACATTGCTATAATAACAAATTTATTTGAAGATCACTTGGATAGATATAACTATGATTTTAGCAAGTATATCAAGTCAAAACTTAGGATTACTATGAATCAGGAAAACACTGATACCATTTTGTACAATATAGATGATAAAATACTAAAAGATGCAATTGATAAATCTAATTCAAAAGCAACTAAAATGACTTATGGTCTTAATAATACATCTTTTGATGGAAATAAAATTTTAATTAAAAACAAAAAAAAAACTCTCATGATAAATATAGAAGAACTTTCACTGAAAGGAAGGCATAATCTGTTAAATGCTATGGCAGCAATTACAGTAGCAGATTTATTAAAAATAAGTAAAGAATCTATAAGAGAAAGTCTGCTTACTTTTAAAGGTCTTCCACATAGACTTGAAAATGTACTCACAATCCAGGGAGTCAATTATATTAACGATTCAAAAGCAACAAATATTAATGCAGCATTTTATGCTTTAGATTCAATGAACTCCCAAACAGTTTGGATAGTTGGTGGAGTCGATAAGGGAAATGACTATTTTGAATTATTACCTCTTGTAAGAGAAAAAGTTAAGGCAATAATCTGTCTTGGAGTCGATAATAAAAAAATCATTGAAATATTTAGTCCAGTAATTGATTTAATTGTTGAAACAGAATCAATGATTGAAGCTGTAAAGATTTCACGAAAAATTGCTGATAAAAAAGACAATGTTCTTCTCTCTCCAGCGTGTTCAAGTTTTGATCTATTTGAAAACTATGAAGATAGAGGAAACCAATTTAAAAAAGCTGTGAGGAATTTATAGATAAATGAGTTTAAGTAAAATAATAAATGGAGATAAAGTTTTGCTAGTAATAGTTATGTTATTAGCTATTTTTTCCTTTCTCCCTGTTTTTAGTGCAAGTTCTAATTTATCCTATGGTATTGGTGGTTCAAGCCCTCTAGTTTATCTGATAAAACATTTTATAATACTATTGTTTGGATTTATTTTAATGATAACGATACAGAAAATTCCATTTAAAAATTACAGATGGATTTCAATTTTATTACTTCCTATAGGACTCTTCTTGCTTATTTATACAGCTTCGCAAGGAACTATGATTTCAGGAGCAAATGCAAGTAGGTGGATAAATATTCCAATAATTGGTGTAAGTTTTCAATCTTCATCTCTAGCAAGCATTATTTTATTAACATATGTAGCTCATTATCTTGCCAAATATGATTTAAAAAAGATAGAGTTTTCTAAAACAGTTGTTCCTTTATGGGCGCCAATTTTTATTTATATTTTTCTAATTCTTCCTTCAAATTTTTCTACAGCTGCTCTTCTTTTTTTATCAATAATTTTGACATTATTTGTTTCAGGATATCCTTTTAGGCATTTATTTAAAATTGTTGCTTTTTTAGTTGTATTCTTTATGTTCTTTTTAACTATAGTAAAAGAACACCCAGATAAATTCCCTAATAGAGTTGATACTTGGGTTAGTAGAATCGAAAATTTTAAATCTGCTAAAAATATTGATGCAAATTATCAGATTGAAAAAGCAAAAGCAGCAATAATTAATGGAGGTTTATTTGGTGTAGGTGTTGGAAAAAGTGTAATGAAATATCATCTACCTCAGAGCTCTTCAGATTTTATATTTGCAATTATCGTTGAAGAATTCGGTGTCATTGTTGGAGGTCTACTGATTATTCTATACTTATTAATGTTATTTAGGGTATTAGTCATTGTTCATAAGGTTGATAATAAATTTGGTCAAATACTCGTTACAGCTCTTGGATTATATATAATAATCCAAGCATTTACAAATATTTCTGTTTCTACTCAAGTTATTCCTGTAACTGGTCAAAACTTACCATTAGTGAGTAGTGGTGGTTCTGCTGCATGGATTACCTGTATTTGTTTGGGAATGATTTTGAGTGTTAGTTCATCAATTAATAATAAAAAAGCCAAATGAAAAAATATAAATTTATTCTTTCTGGAGGTGGAACCGGGGGACATATATACCCCGCTATTTCTATAGCAGAAAAACTGTTAGAAGTTTTTCCAACATCTGATATAACTTTTGTGGGTTCTATAGGTAGGATGGAGATGAGAACTATTCCAAAATATGGATATAAAATTAAAGGTTTGTTTATTAGTGGGTTAAAAAGAAAAATATTTTCAATTAGCAATGTATTTCTTCCATTTAAAATTATTATAAGCTTTTTACAGTCAATAAGTATTATCTTATTTAATAAGCCTGACTTTGTTATTGGAACTGGAGGGTATGCTAGTTTCCCTATAGTTTTTGTTTCAACTTTTTTTAGAATTCCAACTTTAATTCAAGAACAAAACTCATTACCTGGTATAGCAAATAAGTTTCTTTCAAAATATGTAAAATATATATCTGTTTCTTATAATAAAATGGAGAGGTTTTTTCCTTCGGAAAAATTATTCTATACTGGAAATCCAGTTAGAAAATCAATAACAAATAAAATTGATATAGATGAAGCTAAGAAGTCTCTAAATATAGATAATTCTCGAATGGTGCTAACTGTATTAGGAGGAAGCTTAGGGTCAAAAAAAATAAATGAACTTGTGTCTAATAATTTAGATTATATAAAAAGTAAAGACATAGTCTTGATATGGCAGTGTGGAAAATCATATTATGATTTATATAAAGACCAATCGTCTGAAGATATTATTATTTATGATTTTATATCAGATATAGATACTGTTTATTATTGTTCTGATATTATTATAGCAAGAAGTGGTGCGCTAACTCTTTCAGAGTTAGCAATAGTTGAGAAGCCATCAATTTTAATTCCTTCCCCTAATGTCGCTGAAGACCATCAGTATCATAATGCTAAAGCAATTTCTGATCTAGATGCAGCAATTTGTTTAGTTGAGGAAGAAGCAGATTTATTATTTAAAAATAAGTTAGACATGCTAATAAAGGATGAGGAATATAGAAGAGTTATTTCTTCAAATATTTCAAAACTAGCCAGTCCAGATGCTTCAATAAAAATTGTAGATAAAATAAAAAATCATCTATCATATGAATAGTAATAATAAATATTTTTTTATTGGAATTGGAGGTATTGGAATGTCTTCAATAGCTAGATATTACAATAATCTAGGAAATAAAATTATGGGCTATGATAGAGTTAAGTCAGATATTGTAGAAATGCTTTCTAAAGAAGGAATAAAAGTTTTTAATAACACTGATATTAGTTTAATTCCTGATAATTTTAGGTCACAAGATGTTATTGTAATATACACTTCTGCAATTTCTCATAATAATCTTTATCTAAAGTATTTTATAAGTAATAATAACAAGATCTTTAAAAGATCTGAAATATTAGGAAAGATAACTGAAAACACATTCTGTATTGCTGTAGCTGGTACACATGGAAAAACAACAACATCTGCAATATTGACACATTTATTCTATAAATGTGAAGAGAGCTTTCAGTCTTTTTTGGGTGGAATTTTAAAAGGTTATGAAACCAACTTTATTAGCACTGGGTCGAAATATTCAATTGTTGAGGCGGATGAATACGATAGATCATTTCTTCAATTAAAACCACAGATTGGTATGATTACATCAATTGAAAAAGATCATTTAGATATATATGGTGATTTCAAAAGTCTTAAAGAAGCATTTAATTTATTTACAAATAATATATCTGGGACGATATTTTATTCTTCTGAAATAGAAGGATTAGAAGGGTTATCCTATTCTATTAATTCAAAAACTGATTATTATGCAAGAAATATATCAGTAGAAGAGAATGGATATAGATTTGATCTAATTGCTCCAAATAATGAATATATAAATATTGAATTTAATCAAATAGGTAGCCATAACCTTTTAAATGCAGTAGGAGCTTTTTCGATAGCTCATTATCTAGGGTTAGATGAAAATAAATTAATAGAAGCTTTAGCCGATTTTAAAGGAGTTAACAGAAGAATGGATGTTTTTAGATTGGGTAACAAAATAGTAATTGATGATTATGCACATCATCCATCAGAAATAAATGCTGTATTAAATTCTATAAAAGATAAATATAAAGACTTGGAAGTAGGAGTAATTTTTCAACCTCACTTATTTTCTAGAACAAAAGATTTATTAGATGATTTTGCTAAGGTATTATCAAAATTTGATGAAGTTTATTTATTAGATATTTATCCAGCAAGAGAAGAACCAATAGAAGGAATTAATTCAAATGTCTTATTAGAAAAAATAATTTGTAAAAAGAAGGATATTATAAAAATAGAATCTATTAATCAAAAAATAGAATCTATAGAATCTGATATTATTGCAGTTCTTGGAGCTGGTAATGTTGCAAATTCAATTCAAGATTTGAAAAAAAAATATTATGAAAAAAGCATATAAACTATTAATCTTCACAATATTTTCTTTAATAATACTTGTTATTAGTATAACTGCTAACCTTAATAATTTTAAAAGAGATAATCCTGAAATAATTATTAATTATCCTCAACAAAGTTATTTTGATAAACAATTATATGTTGAAAAATTGATACAAGATGAATACTATGCAGGTCTAATAAAAGAAGGTTTCTATAATAAAATTGAAAAATCTATATCAGATATTCCTGGAATACAAAAAGCTGAAACGTATAAACTTTATAATGGTAAAATTATTATTGATTTATACGACAGAAAACCTCTTGCTTTCATGAGTTTAGATTCAAAATTTTTTATTGATGAAGAATCAAACATAATTAAAGATGATAAGCTAGAAATGCAATTACCATTAGTTAGTCCTTATACTAGTAAGGAAGATGTTAATGAAATAGTCAAGATCATTTTAGAATTAAATAAAGACAAATATCTAGTGGATCAAGTGGAGAGATATTGGGTTGAAGATGGACAAATATTTACTAATCTTAAATCATTCGATTTTAATATAAAAATTGGTAATTCAAATAATTTAAAAGAAAAGATCAAAAAGTTAAAAGCATATTGTGTTTACTATAATAAAGAAACATCAAATTTAAATTATAATCAGATTGATTTGACTTATAATAATCAATTAGTCGCAATAAAAAATTAATAATTATGGGAAAAAATATTTCAGTTGGACTTGATATAGGAACTACAAAAATTGTAGCTATGGTAGGAAGTAGAAATGAATTTAAAAAGTTAGAAATTTTAGGAATTGGAAAATCTCAAAGCCTTGGTGTCCATAGAGGTGTTGTAAATAATATAACACAAACTATAGAGTCTATTAAATATGCAATAGAAGAAGCTAGAGTGGAATCTGGAAAACAACATATTAAAGAGGTTGTTGTTGGAATTGCTGGGCAGCACATAAGAAGTTTACAACACAGTGATTATATAACAAGGGAAAATCCTGATAAGGTAATTGATAATAATGATATTGATGAATTAATTAATCAAGTATATAAATTAGTTATGTTGCCAGGTGAAGAAATTATTCATGTTTTACCTCAAGATTTTAAGGTTGATGGTCAATCTGAAATAAAAGAACCTATTGGAATGTATGGAAGTAGGCTAGAAGCTAATTTTCATATTGTAGTTGGTCAAGTTTCTTCAATTAGAAATATAGGAAGATGTATAAAAAGTGCTGGCCTTGAAATGGGAGATATCACCCTAGAACCACTAGCTTCTGCAGATGCTGTTCTTTCTGATGAGGAAAAAGAAGCTGGAATTGCTTTAATTGATATTGGTGGAGGTACAACTGATGTTGCTATTTTTAAAGATGGCATTATAAGACATACTGCAGTAATACCCTTTGGAGGGAATGTAATAACTGAGGACATTAAAGAAGGTTGCTCAATAATGGGGAATCAGGCTGAACAACTTAAAATTAAATTTGGTTCAGCTTGGCCAGGAGAGAATAAAGAAACGGAAATAGTTGCAATACCAGGTTTATTAGGAAGAGATCCAAAAGAAATTTCATTAAAGACACTATCCAAAATTATTAATGCTAGAGTGGTAGAGATAATAGAACAAGTTTATTTAGAAATAAAAAATTATGGTCATGAGGAAGCAAAGAAAAAATTGATAGGAGGGATAGTCTTAACTGGGGGAGGAAGTCAATTAAAACATTTAAAGCAACTTGTTGAATATGTAACCGGAATGGATACAAGGGTTGGATTTCCTGGTGAGCATTTAGCAGGAGACACAAACAATTCAAATCCTATATTCTCAACAGCTGTTGGACTAGTTATGAAAGCTATTGAAAATAATAATGATAAAAATGAGGGAAAATCATCAAAAGGAGATGAGATTAGTGAACAACGAAAGACTGTCCTTTCAAAATGGGGAGACCAATTTATAAAATGGATAGAAAAAGTAGATAATACAACTGATAATTAAAATAAAATAACATGAAAACAGAAATAGATAATAACTTTAGTTTTGATTTACCAAAGAATAAAAGTAATGTGATGAAAGTCATGGGAGTTGGGGGAGGAGGAAGTAATGCTGTAAATCATATGTTTCAACAAGGAATTACTGGAGTAGATTTTATTGTTTGTAATACAGATTCTCAAGCTCTTGATAAGAGTCCAGTCCCAAATAAAATTCAATTGGGAGTTAATATAACAGAAGGACTTGGAGCTGGAGCAAATCCAGAGATTGGTAAATTAGCTGCTTTAGAAACCCATGAAGAATTAAGAGATTTGTTAGAGACTCAAACAAAAATGTTATTTATCACAGCTGGAATGGGAGGTGGTACTGGAACTGGTGCAGCTCCTATAATTGCAGAATTTGCAAAGGAACTTGATATTTTAACTGTTGGAATAGTTACTATACCTTTTGATTTTGAAGGAAAGACAAGACAGATTCAAGCCCAAAAAGGTTTAAAGAAATTAAAGAAAACAGTTGATTCATTAATAATAATAAATAATAATAAATTAAGACAGGTCTATGGAAATCTTGGTTTTAAAGAAGGGTTTTCAAAAGCTGATGAAGTGCTAGCAACTGCAGCAAAAGGAATAGCACAAGTTATAACTCATCATTATACTCAGAACATTGACTTAAAAGATGCTAAAACAGTTTTAGCTAATAGTGGGACAGCAATAATGGGTTCAGCTACTTCTAGCGGCTCTAACAGAGCGAATGATGCAGTAATTAAGGCTTTAGATTCACCATTATTAAATGATAATAAAATAGATGGAAGTAAAAATGTATTATTATTAATTGTATCAGGATCTGATGAAATAACTATTGATGAAATAGGAGAGATTAATGAATATGTTCAGAAAGAAACTGGTAATACTGCAAACATAATTATGGGAGTTGGTGAAGATCAAGAATTAGGGAACAATATTTCTGTAACTGTAATTGCAACTGGTTTTGCAGAAGATCAACAGAATAATTTAGTTAATTCTGAGACAAAGAAAGTTATTTATACTTTGGATGAGGATCAAACTATAGAAAAAAAATTAATTGAAGAAGAAGATAATATATCTGACAATGAGGTTGAAACAATTAGATATGATTCAAACTATAACATCTCTAAAGACAATCAAATTAAAATTGATAGTCAAATAAATGAAATTCTCAGAGACATAGAAGTTGAATACGAGCGAGTTGAATACGAAATGATTGATAATGAATTGATTAATGAAATTGAAGTGTTTGATATTGAGGAAGTTAGTTCAGGAAATATAGAAAACAATCAATCGAATGAAGATAAAATAACTGATGGATTATTTTCAGAGAAATTAGATTTAGAATCAGTATCAGAAAGTGTAGAGTTTGTTAAGTTAGATTTAGATGAAGAGGAAACTATTGAAAATGAAATTTCAGAAAATGAAGATGAAAGTATGAATAATGAAAATATCACTTTAGATCAAGACATTTCTATTGAAATTAATAATGAAAATAATCATGCATTTGAAAATCCTATAGATGTTGATCCATTAGATGAAAATAGATTACGAAGGGAAAGTCTTAAGAAATATAATTATGTTTTTAAGGATGGAAATTCTTCAGTTGAAGATCTTGAAAAAGAACCTGCATATAAAAGAATGGGGATACAAATCAAGAATAACATAAATAATCATGAAGTTGAATCAAAAACAGTGCTAAATGAAAATAATGAAATAGAATTTCCAGAACCAAATACATATTTACATGATAATGTTGATTAAATAATATAATTTTAATACTATGGGATTAGAAGATAAAATAACGGAGTCAATTATTTTAGCAATGAAAGCTAAAGATAAAATTAGGCTTGAGGCATTAAGGGCTGTAAAGTCAGCTATTTTGATAGAAAAAACTAAGACTGGCAATAAAGAAACCTTAGATGAAAATCAGATTATAAAGTTACTTCAAAAACTTGTTAAGCAAAGAAAAGATAGTGCAAAAATCTATAAAGAACAAAATAGAGATGAATTAGCTGAAATTGAAGAAAGTCAATCCAAAATTATCTCTGAATTTTTACCTAAGCAACTTAGTGAGGGAGAATTGATTAGTATAATTGATGAAGTTATTACAGCAACAGGAGCAGAATCAATAAAGGATATGGGCAAAGTAATTGGTACAACAAACGCTAAGGTTTTAGGAAGGGCTGAAGGAAGAGTTATAGCTGATCTAGTGAAATCAAAACTAAATTCTTTTTAAATTAAAACGCTGAAATTTGTTATATTTATTATTAACAAATTAGGTTGTTAGGATGGAAAAAAGAAAGACAAGAAGATCATTTATTAAAAAATTGACATTGGGTACTTCCATTGTGTCTTCATTTCCCTATTTACTTTCAGGTGCTTACAACCAAAAATTAACGCTTGATCGTACTTATGCTTCGGAACCCTTTTCAGCAAATGATCAGATCAACTTAGCATTGATTGGATGTGGAATTCAAGGAATATATGACACAAATGCCGCTTTAAAAGTAGCTGGTGTAAAATTAGTTGCAGTTTGCGATCTGTATACTGGAAGATTGGATCGCGCTAAAGAACTTTGGGGTTACGATCTCTTTACGAGTCGTGATTATAGAATGTTATTGGAAAGAATGGATATCGATGCTGTAATTGTTGCTACCCCAGACCACTGGCATAAAAAAATCACTATTGAAGCCATGGAATGTGGAAAAGCGGTTTATTGTGAAAAACCTATGGTTCAAAATTTTGCTGAAGGTCATGAGGTCATCAAAGTGTACAATAAAACGGAAAGTGTGTGTCAAATTGGAAGTCAAGGTATGTCTTCCTTAGGAAATCAAAAAGCAAAACAATTATATGAAGACGGAGCTATTGGAGAAATTGTAATGTTAGACTTTTATAATGATCGATACTCTTCAGGAGGCGCCTGGCAATATGCAATACCACCAGATGCAACACCTAAAACCATCGATTTTGATCGTTTTTTGGGAAGTGCCCCTAAAGTTCCTTATGATCCAAAACGCTTTTTTCGATGGAGAAATTATCAAGATTATGGAACAGGAATTCCTGGAGATATGTTTGTCCATGCATTTTCAAGCTTAAATTATATCCTAAGTTCTAATGGACCAAAAAGAGCACTTTCAACAGGAGGGCTACGTTATTGGAAAGACGGCCGTGATGTTCCAGATATAAACATTTGTCTATACGATTACCCTGAAACAAAAACACATGCTGCATTTAACGCCTCTTTGAGGGTAAATTTTATTGCAGGATCAGGTGAAGGCGAGGGTTTTAAACTTATAGGTACTGAAGGTGCTATGGAAGTAAGTTCAAATTCCTGTAAACTCATCCGACCAAAGATGGGAACAATTCCAGGTGATTATTCAATGATTGCCTTTACAGAGAATACTCAAAAAAGAATAACTAAAAGTTATAATGATAAAAATATTAAAAAAAGAGCTGTGGCTTTGAATACTGGTGAATCGCTTTGGGAAGTTCCTGCAGATTACAAAGGTGGTCATTATGATCATTTTTATAATTTCTTTCAAGCAATCAGAGGAAAAGGAGAAATTATACAAGACCCCACTTTTGGTTTAAGAGCTGCAGGAGCTGCACTTTTAGCAAATAAAAGTTATTTTCAAAAAAGACCAGTGAATTGGAATCCTGAAACAATGATGTTGCTTTAGCGTCCCCAATAATCTTTTAAAAATAAGTTGTAATTAGGGTCATTTTAATATAGAGTTTATGTTACAGTTGGCTTTTCATTGTCATGATTCATATATTCTTTGTGCTTAACAATACCAAATAGCCTTTGAGTAAGATTATATATATCTTCAAAACTTGTATAAAGTGGTGTAAGTGAGATTCTAATAAACTTATTAGGTCTAAAATCAATTAAAATCTTTTTATCTCTACCTTTTGGAGAAATTAAACATTTTGAAATTCTCCAGGATTCTTTATGAGATATTGTTATATGAGAACCTCTATCACTATCTTTTGTTGGAGTTATTAGATTATACCCTTTATCACTTAAGTGAGAGTTGAAAATTTTTTTAAATAAGTTAAATAACTCAATTGATTTTTTTTCTAGTTTAATTGTACCTGCTTCAAGAATTATGTCAAGTCCTTTTTCAAGAGCACTTAATTGAATTATATTAGGAGATCCAGATTTAAACCTACTCATTGAATTACTTTCTTCATAATTGTTGGAAAAATCAAAAGGGGAGTTATGGCTAAACCAACCTCTAATAGGAGTTTTTAGAATATTTTGCTCCTTTTCATTAACATATATAAAAGCTTGAGAACCAGGACCTCCGTTAAGATATTTATAAGTACATCCTACTGCATATTTGGTGTTTGTATTATGGAAATCAATATCAATTGCTCCAATTGCATGACTTATATCCCAAATAACTATAGAATTATTATTCTCGCAATAATCGTTTATCTCTTTTATTGGATATCTATAGGATGATTTATATGAAACAAGAGAGAGAATTAATATACCATTATTGTTAGAAATAAATTCTTTTAACTTATCAATATTTGCCTCGGCTTCATTTCCGTAGTCCAGTAGTTTAAATCTGATATTTTCAAAGTCTTTAGATATCCCTTCTGCAATATAGATATCAGAAGGAAAATTTAAATTATCAGATATTATATAATTAATTTCCAAATTATTGATTAAAATGCTTTTAAGCAATTTGTAAAGATTCTCTGAAGTGGAAGCCCCAACATAAATTTCATCTTCATTGCATTTTAAAATTTTAGAAATTTTTTTTGATATTGTATTTTCGATACTTAGCCATTTTCGATTCCAACTAGAGATTAAATCTTTTCCCCAATCCATTTTCACAGTCTGATTAACATTATTTATTGTGTCTAAAGGGAGTTTTCCCAGTGAATTTCCAACTAGGTATATAAAATCATTAGAATTGTCAAATCTTTCTTTAAAATGGCTTAATTTATCTGATAAATCATATTTTTTAGCTATTTCCTTGTATTGTTCTATTTTACCCATAGTTTATATATTTTTTCAGCCCATTCTTTATACATTTCTCCACTAGGGTGTAAGCTGTCATTTGCGATGAGATCTTTTTCTGTAGAGGCTCGTCTCGAAATTCCAGTCACATCAACATAAAGTATATCATTTGTATTTGCAACATCTTTTATTACATTATTGAATTGATCTATCTCTTCCTTTATTCTATTTCTATCATATCTTTCTCCAAATGGTGTAACTCCCCAATCTGGTATTGAAATTAAAGCAACATTATCTCTTTTTTTAGTATATCCAATAGACATGTCCAAAAGTTTTATTAAATCTAATCGAAATGTATCAATAGATTTTAAACTGTATTGATTATTAACACCAATCATTAGAGACACATAATCAAATTTTTTAATGAAATTTATTTTATTTAGTGTATCTATTAATTGTTTAGTTCTCCATCCTGTTTTAGCTATGATAATTGGTTGCTCAAAAAGAAGATCTTCATTTAATGCAATATTTATCATTTGATTAGGCCATCTTTGATTTTCTGAGACACTTTCTCCTATTGTATAGCTGTCTCCTAGGGCCAAAAAAGATAAATTGTTGGATTCTGTTAAAGACTGATTTGTATCATCTGATATATCAATTAAAAGTTCTTGATCATTTGAGATTAATTCATTTTGATTATTATCAATTAAATTATTCTCTTCTGAGCATGATAAAAAATAAATAATAGCAAGAAATAAAATTGATCTTCTCATTTGAATAAAGTTAAATAATATTAGATAAAAAAAAAGGGAGTTTTGCCCCCCTCTTTTTTTTTGTACTAATAATTAATTACTCAACTTGAGCTCTTTCTTGTTGATAAACATTAAGCATTTGAACTTTTCCATCAACAATCAATGCATCAATAACTTGATAAACTGTGATATCTTCACCGTCAACATTTAAAGTCACTTGATGACCTGAAGTAACATAGTCACCAACATCACCATTAGAGCTTTCACCTGTATTAGATATAGACCATAAAATATTCCATTTTGGGTTTTTTGTTTCAAACCATTGAGTTAAAAATTCTCTATGAGCATCATTTCCATCTACATATTCTCCAGCTGGTCCGTATGCACTAAATTCATCAGAATTAAGATTTGAAATTGCTTCCATATCTCTTTCGTTGTGAGCATCAATATACGCCTTCCATACTTCTGATGTTGATTCAGGCCCAGCAGTAACAGGTGTTTGAACTCCGTCTTGATTTACGCTATATCCAATTACTTGAGCTTCTTGTGGTGCATCACAAGAAAATGCAATAAATAATGATGATAGTAATATTAAATTTAATTTTTTCATTTGTATTTATTTTAGTTAATCTAACATAAGGTATTAATTATTCTTTTAATTTTTTAATTACCTCATTATAATCCTCAGAGTTGAAAATATAACTTCCTGCAACTAATACATCTGCACCAAGAGACCTTAGCTTCATATAATTATTAGCATTTACTCCTCCATCTACTTCAATTAATGTTTTTGCATTATTCGATTCAATCAAATTTTTTAATTCTATTAGTCTATCCAATGTTTTATCAATAAATTTTTGACCAGCAAATCCAGGATGAACACCCATTAGGCATACTAGGTCAATTTTAGATATGACATCTTTTAGGTCACCTATTTGAGTATCTGGATTAATTGCAATTCCAGCTTTAACATTTTTACTTTTAATTAGACTAATATTTTCTTCTAGTTTATTAGTAGCTTCTATATGAAATGATATAATATCAGATCCTAGGTCTATGAATTTTTCAATATATCTTTCGGGCTGAGTAATCATTAGATGAACATCAAGAGGTTTAGATGTCATTTTTCTAATGGATTTAACTATTGGCATTCCAAATGAAATATTTGGAACGAATATTCCATCCATAACATCAAGGTGGAACCAGTCTGCATCACTTTTATCAATTAAATCACATTCTTTTTCAATATTGCCAAAATCTGCGGCTAAAATTGATGGAGATACTTTAATTGACATTATTAACCAAGGTATGTTTTAAGAATTTTACTTCTTGAAGTATGTTTAAGTCGTCTAATAGCTTTTTCTTTGATTTGTCTAACTCTTTCTCTTGTTAAATCAAAGGTTTCTCCAATTTCTTCTAGTGTCATAGCATGTTGATTACCTAGTCCAAAATATAATCTAACAACATCAGCTTCTCTAGGAGTTAGAGTATCTAGAGCCCTTTCTATTTCTGTTCTTAGTGATTCATGTAATAATTGTCTATCAGGATTAGGAGATTCACCACTATTTAAAACATCATAAAGATTTGAGTCTTCACCTTCGACAAGTGGAGCATCCATAGAGACATGTCTTCCAGAATTTTTTAATGATTCTTTTACATCATTAACAGTCATATCAAGTTCTTTTGCTATCTCTTCAGCAGATGGAGCTCTTTCATGCGCTTGTTCAAGGAATGCGTATGTTTTATTTATTTTATTAATTGAGCCAATTTTATTTAGTGGAAGTCTAACAATTCTAGACTGTTCAGCTAAAGCTTGTAGAATTGATTGTCTTATCCACCATACAGCATAGGAAATAAATTTAAAACCACGCGTTTCATCAAATCTTTGTGCAGCTTTTATCAATCCTAAATTTCCTTCGTTAATTAAGTCAGGAAGAGTTAAGCCTTGATTTTGGTATTGTTTAGCAACGGAAACAACAAATCTTAGATTAGCTTTTGTAAGTTTTTCAAGTGCAAACTGATCTCCCTTCTTGATACGTTGAGCTAATTCGACTTCTTCTTCAGCAGTAATAAGGTCAACTTTACCAATTTCTTGAAGGTACTTATCAAGAGAGGCTGTTTCTCTATTAGTTACCTGTTTTGTAATTTTTAATTGTCTCATAGGTTATATATTGCCACAATAATTGTTCCAAAACCTCATATAAAGATGATTTTTTTTAAAAGTTAATCACTTTTTTTCAACAATACTTTTCTCGAAATCTTAGGTTTCCTTGTTCTTGGGTCAGTTCCGAGATACTTTACTTCAATTTTATCACCAATATTTAGATAATCTGTTACTTTTTCAACTCTTTCCCAAGCGATTTCTGATACATGTAATAATGCTTCTTTGCCAGGAACAAATTCAATTACAGCCCCAAAATCCAGAATTTTTAAAACTGTCACGTTGTATGTCTCTCCATTAACAGGTTCAAAAACTAAATACTTAACTCTCTGTATAGCGTTGTCAATTTTATCTTGATCAACACCAAGTATTTCTACAATACCTTTTTCATCTTCTTCATTTATCACAACTGTAGTATCAGTTTCTTTTTGAAGTTCTTGAATGTTTTTTCCTCCAGGACCAATTACTAAACCAATAAAATCTTTTTTAATTTCAATTTTAACCATTTTAGGTGCATGAGCCTTAACAGTCTCATTAGGATTAGAAATCTCCTCATTTAGTTTTTTAAGAATTTCTAGCCTTCCTTCCTTAGCTTGATTTAATGCCTCAACTAGAATTTCATGCTTTAATCCTTTTATTTTTATATCCATTTGACAAGCTGTAATTCCATCTTCTGTTCCAGTTACTTTAAAGTCCATATCTCCAAGATAATCTTCATCTCCTAAAATATCTGATAGCACAGCATGTTTGTCATTTTCTGTAATTAACCCCATTGCAATTCCAGAAACATTTTTTTTAATTTTAATACCTGCATCCATTAATGCTATAGAGCCAGCACAAACTGATGCCATTGAAGATGAGCCATTAGATTCTAAAATTTCAGAAACAATTCTAACAGTATAAGGGCAATCAATAGGCATTACTTTTTTTAAAGCTCTTTGTGCAAGATTACCATGACCTATTTCTCTTCTTGATGTCCCCATTAATCTTCTTACTTCACCAGTAGAAAATGGAGGAAAGTTATAATGTAGATAAAATGTTTCTTCTCCTTGATCAGTTGGAAGATCAATTATATTAGCTTCTCTACTTGTGCCAAGTGTCACAGATGCTAGTGCTTGAGTTTCACCTCTTGTAAAAATTGCAGATCCATGTGTTGATGGTAAGTAGTTTGTTTCAGTCCATATTGGTCTAATTTCAGAATATTTTCTTCCATCCAATCGAATACCTTCATTAAGAACCAAATCTCTAACAGCCTTTTTTTGAGTTTTTGAAAAATAGTTACTAATTAATTTTTCATTTTCTTCAATTTCTTCCTCATTAAATGTTGAGAGTAATTCTTCTTTTAGATTATTAAATAGATCACTTCTTTCGCTTTTTGGTAATCCTTTTTTTGCTATTTCGTAACATTTATCATAACAGTCTTTCTCAACCCTCTCCTCTAAATCACTGTCTTCAATAGCTTTATTGTATTCTCTTTTTGTTTCAGGTATTCCAAGTTGTTTAGCTAAATCTTTTTGTGCTTTTATTTGCTTGATTATTTCTTCATGAGCAAATTTAATAGCCTGAGTCATTTCTTCTTCTGATATTTGATCAAATTCTCCTTCAACCATTATAACTGATTCTTCACTGGCTCCTACCATCATATCTATATCAGATACTTCTAATTGAGATTTAGAAGGATTTATAACAAAACTACCTTCAACTCTAGCTACTCTAGCTTCTGAAATTGGTCCATCAAATGGAATATCTGATAATGATAATACAGTTGATGCAGCTAGTCCAGCTAATGAGTCAGGCATCACGTTTTCATCATGAGACATTAGTTGAAGCATAACTTGAGTTTCAGTACAATAATCTTTTGGAAATAATGGCCTTAATACTCTGTCTACTATTCTCATAGTTAAGACTTCTTCATTACTAGGCCTAGCTTCTCTTTTGAAGAAACCGCCGGGAAACCTTCCAGCTGCAGCAAATTTTTCTCTGTAATCTACAGTTAGGGGAAGAAAATTAAGAGAGCTTTCTTCATATGATGATACTACAGTAGCAAGAATCATACAGTTCCCCATTTTAATTACAGCTGACCCATGAGCTTGCTTTGCTAGTTTACCAGTTTCAATTATTATTTCTCTCCCATCTGAGAGTTTTATACTTTCTGAAAATACTTTTGGATTCATGTTTTTAGTTTTGGTTTATTCCTAATTTTTTATGTTGTGTGATGAATAAAGGCAACCAAACTAAATTATTATTTTCTTATATCTAACTTCTTAATTATATCTCTATATTTTTCAATATCATTCTTTTTAAGATATTCTAGTAAATTCCTTCTTTTACCTACCATCTTAACTAGTGATCTTTCTGTATTATAATCTTTAGCATTATTTTTTAGATGATCAGATAATAACTTAATTCTAGATGAGAAAAGAGCTATTTGGCTTTCAGTAGAACCACTGTCCTTTTTATTTTTGCCAAATTCTTTAAATATATCTTCTTTTTTCAGTAGTGACATTATTTCATATAATTTTAAAGCGATGCAAATATAATAGTTTTAAATTTAAAATTTAAACTAATTATATATAATTGCGAAGTGTATTGTTTTGGATTAAATCAATGTAATGATTAATATTTTTTTTAAGATTCTTTCTATGCGAAATAAAATCTAAGAAACCTTTTTCTAAAAGAAATTCACTTGTTTGAAACCCCTCAGGTAAATCTTGTCCAGTTGTGTCTTTAACGACTCTTGGTCCCGCAAATGCTATTAATGCTCCTGGTTCTGAAATATTAATATCACCAAGCATTGCAAATGATGCGGTTGTTCCTCCAGTAGTAGGGTCAGTACATAGAGATATATAAGGTATTTTAGCTTCTGATAATTCATTTAATTTTGCAGCTGTTTTTGCCATTTGCATAAGTGATGTTGCAGCTTCCATCATTCTAGCCCCTCCAGATTTAGAAATAACTAATAAGGGAATCTTTTTTTTAATGGAATGATCAATAGCTCTAACAATCTTCTCACCAACAACTGAACCCATTGATCCTCCAATAAATGCAAAATCCATACATGCTATAACTATATCATTGCCATAAGACTTTCCATGAGCAACTCTAATTGCATCTTTAAGACCAGTTTTATTTTGAGCTTCTTTAATTCTATCTGAATATTTCTTTTGATCAACAAAATTTAAGAAATCAATGGGATTTATTTTTGCACCTATTTCAGTATACGTATTATTATCAAAAAGAATTTCAAAATATTTTTTACTTCCTATGTGTACATGATAATCATCTTCAGGATTAACATATTTATTATCAGATAGTTCTTTTGTTTCAATAATCTTTCCAGCAGGAGTTTTATACCATAAACCTGCAGGTATATCCTTTTTCTCTTTTGTTTTAGTTTGAATTTTTTTACTTTTTCTTTTGAACCAAGCCATTTTGAGAAATTTTTACTTTAATGTATTTATATTGTTCAGATCTTTAAAAGACTTTAGTAACCTACTTTTCAAAGTAGATTCTCCCTCTCTTAGCCATATTCTTGGGTCGTAATACTTTTTGTTAGGAGTGTTTAGACCTTCAGGATTTCCAATTTGGGATAATAAATACTCTTTTTTTTCAAGAATATAGTCTCTTACACCTTCAGTAAAGGCATATTGAAGATCAGTATCAATATTGATCTTAATAACACCATAATCTATAGCCTCTCGAATGTCTTCTAATGATGATCCTGATCCACCATGAAAAACAAAATTTATTGAATTGTTAGGTAGTTGAAATTTTTTAGACACATACTCTTGAGAATTTTTTAAAATTTTTGGCGTTAAGCTAACATTACCAGGCTTATATACCCCATGAACATTTCCAAATGCTGCTGCAATTGTAAAATTATTACTGATTGAACTCAGCTCTGAATATGCATATGAAACTTCTTCAGGTTGAGTATATAGTTTTGTAGAATCAATGCCAGTATTATCAACACCATCTTCTTCACCCCCAGTTATTCCTAGCTCAATTTCTAAAGTCATCTCGAGATCTGTTAATTTTTTTAAATACTCTTTACATGTCTTTATATTTTCTTCTATTGGTTCATCAGATAAATCTATCATATGTGAGCTAAATAGAGGGTATCCGTTTTTATTATAAAAGTCATGACCATAATCTAAAAGCCCATCAATCCAAGGTAGAATTTTTCTTGAGCAATGATCGGTGTGAATTATGACTTCAGTTTTATAATTATCGCATACATTATGAATGTGATGAGCACCGGAAATAGCACCAGCAATTGATGCGTTAAGATTTGAATTATCAATACCATTTCCAGCAATAAATTGAGCTCCTCCTTTAGAGAACTGAATTATTACTGGACTATTAATTTCACTAGCAGTTTCAAGTACTGCATTTATTGTATTGGTTCCAGAAACATTTATAGCTGGTAAGGCAAATTTTTTTTCTTTTGCAAGCTTGAAAATTTCTTGCACTTTTTTTCCGTAAATGAATTTACTTTTCAAATTGAGTATATTATGACAAAAATATTAAACTTATTCTTAAAAAGGATAATTTATTCCAATATTAAATACTGCTTTATCTATATTATAATCATTTAACCATCTTGATCCTAATTTGTAGGCTGGATCATATGTTTTAAATCCTACATCTAGCCTTAAAACAAAGAAATTAAAGTCATATCTTAATCCAAATCCACTACCAATTGCTAATTCATTAAGATCTTTTAACCCATCAAACCTCATAGCATCGTCTTCTACATCATCAAGAACATTCCAGATATTTCCTATATCTATAAAAAGTGCCCCTTTAAATTTTCCAAATAATGCTGTTCTGTATTCTAAATTAAAAGCTAATTTAAAGTTAGCTTCATTAAATTCATTATAATTATCTGAGCTACCGGGTCCAAGCTTGTATGCTTTCCAGGCTCTATTGTCATTCGATCCGCCAGAATAATATGATCTTGAAAATGGTATATTATCTGAGTTTCCAAATGGAATTGCTATACCAGCAAATGCTCTAAATGCTATGACATCACCTTTAGTTAATGATAGATGTTTTATAAAGTTAAATTCAGATTTAAAGTATTGAGAAGGAGTAACACCAGATATTTCAACCTTTGAGTTTTTATTTAAATTATTTTTTCTTAAAAGTTCATTAAATATATTACCAACTGTTTCTATTTTCCAACGAAATTGATAGAAGTCTTCATCTAGTATGCCTTCTTGATTATTCATGTTATATATTAGAGATGAGCCTACAATTATATTATTTTCAGTAAGTCTTTCTTTACGTTCTAATATTCCCGTTACATCTCTATATATATCTGAATCATATTGAATGGTTGTTTGATTATTTATGACTGAATTAATAAATTCATTAGCTCCTTCAGGAATAATTAGATCACCTTCTCCATTAATTATATTTTGATTAATATTATAAATAGAAGAAATATAATTTAGTTTATCATAAGAGTTTCTGTATACACTAAAATAATTTGAAATATTATTATTATTTACAAATTCAAAATCAAAGATTCTAAGATTTATTTTACTCTTTTTGGAAGGAGACCATCCAATTTCATAGATTCCTGAATAATATTGCTTATCTAGACCTATGTTCTTTTGAACAGTAGTACCAATATTAATATTTGTAATAGGATTCATCTCTTTATTTATATATGAACTTAAATTTAAAGGGAATAATACTCTAGGAATTCTAAGATTTAAATTTCCTCCAAGTTCAAATAAGTTAAAGAATGAATCATTTGGAATTCCTATATCTTTTGATGCGCCTATAGAATTTTTTAAGTTTATGCTCAAGTTTTCAGTTCCTTGGAAGATATTTCTAATATTAAGAATTGAACCAACTGAAATCCCAAAGTCTTCAATGTTTGAATGAGTTAAATCAAGGTTAAATCCAAGAGAAAATCTTTTTCTTGGAATAAGATAAATTGAAGAATTAAGATCCTCTCCACTCTCTTCAAAAATTATACTTGGATATTTAAAATTTCCAAGATTAGAAAAGTATCTAGATGTTAGGAACTTTTTCTTTTCACTATATATATCACCAATATTAAAGAATATAGGTTCGGTTAGAGATTTAAGAGAATATTTAAGACTTCCTTTGGAAAAAATATCTATTCCCTTATAAGATATTGAATCAGTATACGTGTTTATATTTGATAATTCATTGATTGACTCAACATAAATATTTATTTTGTTAACTCTTTTTATAGAATACCTATTATTTGTTTCAGTACCTGAAGAATTTGATATATCAGTTATATTAACTACTATTGGAATCTTTTTGTCTATTCCACTACTATCAATCAAGATTTTATAATTAAGGCTTCTTTGCTGAAAATTATAAACCCCATTGTTTCTAGATAAATCAATAATTCTATCTCTCTCATTAATTAATTTGGATATAGTAAATGGCTTATTAGTTTTTAAAAAGCTTTCTCCTTTTTTTGAATTTAATAGTGAATCTATTTCTTTAGGGAGAATATTATAAGTAACTGAATCAATTGTGTATATTGAGTCAGTGTCTATTTTATATAAAATCTCAGCTTTATTATCTTTTATGATAGAATCAATTTCAACTTTTACATCAAAATATCCATTATTCTTATAATACTGAATTAACCTATTAACATTATTCTCTATATCTGTCTTATTAAGAAATACCGGTTCTTCTCCTGTCGATTTTATCCAATTATTAAATAGCTTATTATATCTTTTTAGTTGGTTAACTTGTTTGTTTGAAATAAGTTTATTTAATCGATTAATTCTTTTGGGTTTTTTATATAGCCAATTGTCAAAAAGAGAATCAGGATTATCTTTTGCTTTATTATAAATAGATAATTCTAAAGGAACTCCAAAAAATTTTTTATTGGGTCTTGGTTCAAGCAATAATTCTAAAGGTTCATTACTCTTAATCTCACCGTTAATGCTTATTTTATTTCTGTCTAATAAAGGGGTAGAATAATTATCATAAATATTATTACTACAGCCAGTAATAATGAATAGAGAAAATATTATTTGAAGTAATATTATTTTATTAAAATGCAATTATATCCGTTTTGACAAAATTACATTATTTAATTTATAACCCTTTTTGTTTTATTATTTCAAAAATCATAACAGAGAAGGCAACAGAAACATTTAATGAATCTATTTTATTACTTATAGGGATATGTATTTTATCGTCAGAAATACTTAATAGTCCATTTGAAATACCCTTATTCTCAGAACCAAGTATAATTGCAATAGGTTTGTCCAATACTCTTTCATAGATTGACTTTTCAGCATTTTCAGTTAAGCTTATAATCTCAATATTTGATGCTTTTAGATGCATAATTGCATCTTTTAGGTTATTAACCTTACAAATAGGCATGTTAAATAGTGTGCCGGCAGAGGTTTTAACTACATCTGAATTTATAGGTGCGCTATTACTTTGTGAAATGATTATGCCAGCCACATTTGTTGCAACAGCAGTTCTTATTATTGCGCCAAAATTTCTAACATCAGTTATTCCATCTAATAAAATAAAAGTAGGGTTTCCATTTTTTTCTAAAGAATTATCAATTAATTCTTCAATATTTGTCAATTTAATAGGAGATAAGAAAGCTAATGCCCCTTGGTGATTTTTATTTTTTAATCTATCAAACCTCTGAATTGGAACAAAAGAATGAGATATATTATTTTTAATTATAAGATCTAATAAAGATTTTGTTAAGCTACTTCTAGAAGACTTTAACAATAATACTTTGTCTATATCTTGATTAGCTTTAATAGCTTCAATTATTGACCGAGCACCGTAAATCTCTAATTTTTCCTCCATAATATTAAAAAAAAAAAGGAGGTTTAAAAAAACCTCCTTTAATTTAGTTTAAAAAACTGTTATTGACATACACTTAATGCATAGTAACCTGCAGCAGGGCTCGCTCCAACATTAGGAAGAGCAGTCTGCGAGTTTGATCCATCAAGTTTAGAGAAGACAATATTAAAGTCTACCTCTGAGTCCCAAGCTCCAGCTACGAATTTGAATCCCATAGTGGCTGAGCCAGCAGGAACTTCAAATACAATTGTGTCAGCTGAACCACCGTTAAATGAAGTAGAATAATCAACTCCATCCAGTGTCATTACAACAGCAGCTCCATTCCATCCATCACCCCAACTATCAGTCATGTTTACGGTATATAAACCTGGAACAGCAGCAACAATTCCTGCGTCCATGAAACATGTAATAGTCTTACGATATTGGAAAGGAGATTTAAAATATGACTGAGTCAATGACCCGGAAACAGATTCAGTAGAAAAAGTTCTACCATCAGTTAGCTTTAATACCATTCTGTGGATAATAGTGTTTCCACCTTGATATCCGCCAACTAAACCACCTGCCTCTACAAGAGACATTGATATGTCCATTCTAGGAAGACCTACAGGACCATCATACATTTCACTTCTGGAAACAGTTCTAGCAAGAACTTCGTTATTTCCACCATTAGAAACATACCAGTCAACACTTTCTGTTAACCCTCCACTTTCATGATCGTGAGTTTCAAGTGTAGCTGACCATAAAGAATTACCTGGATCAAAGAATCTATAAGATCCTTCTTCAGTAATTGTTCTTAGTGCAGCACCAACTTGATACTCTTTAAGCATGTAGTCAGTCAACATTTCATATCCGCCATATTCATCAGAAGAAAATTCTTTTGAACAGGAGAAAGCCATCATGGCTAAACTTATTAAATATATATTTACTTTTTTCATAATTATTTAATTTTTAGTCGACCGTAGGTCCGCTTGTGTTCCAAAATACTCTTCCTGTCACATCAGATTTCTGAGTAACATTAGAGTTGTTCGCCGCATAATTCGCTGGGTACCACATTGATACCGGGAATGGCCCTGGATTAGTCTCCAACATAGGTTGAAGATTTTGAGGGTATCCATTTCTTCTATATGAATTATATGCGTCTATTCCATTACCTCTTTGAGTCGTCCAGAATTCCTCAGCCCATAATTCATTCTTATCAGCAGCATAACCCCACTCTGCGGTGAAGTTTGTTAAATAAGAATCTATTGAAGACTGAGCCATTGCTGGCGCTCCGGCAATATCATCCACTTTATTTAGTGAGTTTTCAATTCCAGCTAACGTGCTAGCAAGTCCAGCAGCAGTATTAACTCCTGCCACTTCAGCATCCAGAAAATGCATCCATGAAGAAAGAACAATTGGAGTAATACCATTACCACCAAGTCCATCTCCTGCACCCATAGATGCGAATGTACCTGCATCAAATGCACCACCCGCTGGGTATACACCCATTAGAGTTCTTTTGAATCCATCTGGTGGAATACCTTCATCATTACCGTGATCACGACCCCAGTAACCTTCTGTAAGGTAACAGTACATACCGTAAGCAATAATGTGAGGTGGTTGATAATATCCAGGAAGACTACACTCTAGACTAATCTCATCTACTGGTCCATCTGTACCAGGAGTAAGAGCGATTTGTCTATAGTATTGATATAAAATTCTTGGATCTCTCATACCATTTCTTCCAACCATCATTCTGTTCATCATCCAGTTTGATTGATAGTCACCAGCACCAGTGTTGGTGTAGTTATATCTGTAAATAGGATGTCTAACATCAGGATTTATAGCATTTGTTCCCCATTGGAACTGGAAATCATCAGCGTTAGTAGTTATATAGTTTGTAATCGCACTATATGAACCAGTATCGCCCATATTTAGATAAGCTCTCTTTTTAATACTATTAGCAGCTTTTATCCAACCAGCAGCGTTCCCGCCATAATACATATCGTATTGAGGCGCTGGACCACCACCACTAAAGTTAGAAATAGCTTGGTCTAATAGACTAAGGGCAGAGTTATAAACCGACTGACCAGAGTCAGCAGCTGGGTTTAAGTTTTCTGAACCTAAAAGAGCTTCTGTATATGGTACATCTCCGAAGTAATCAACAAGAGTCAAAAGAATATATGCTTGTATAACCTGTCCCATACCAATGTGATATGTAAGACCTTGTTCTGAAGCAATAGTATTCATAACTCTTATATCCTCCATCATTCCTTGGTAGGCACTTGACCAAATACCTGAGAATGAACCTGGAGAGTATGCGTCTTGATACATTCTATCACCACTCAATTGAGCGATTCTAGTTAATCTAGCACCAGTATCACCTAAGGAATTTACAAAATATGCAAAGTCTTCTTGAACATTATTGATGAACAATTCTACACTTGCATTTTCTGGACTTAATGCATTAGGGTTACTAGTTAAATCTAATTCTGTCGTCTCACAAGAGCTTAAAATGAATAAGCTTGTTAGAGCTAAAACTGAAAGTTTATTTAATTTTTTCATAATCTTTTTGTTTTTATAGATTTATTAAAATGTTAGTTTAACACTTACACCATATTTTCTTGCACTTACACCATTAAAGTATTCAAAACCAGAACCGTTACCAACACCAAGACCGGCGATGTTTGGATCATAGTTAATACCGCTAGGAGTATTATAGGCATCATACCAAAGGTTGAAACCTTGTGCAGAAACTGAAGCAGCTCCAAAAGGAGTTTTATCTAACCATTTTGATGGCACATCATAAGTAAGTGATACTTCACTTAATCTTAATACACTCGCATCCCATACTCTTAACTCAGATGGACCTACAATTAGGTTACCAAAATAAGTAGTTGCGTTATCAATTTGGATTACGTTAGGTGAACCATCAGCTAATACACCAGGAAGAATATATGGAAGCTCTCTATCAACTGTATCAGTTGTTTGACCTCTACCAAGTAGTGTCATAATAAAGTTTGAATACATATCTCCTCCAATAGTAGCATTAAACAAAAAGTTAAAACTAACGTTACCATAAGTAATCGTGTTACTTAGATTCGCAATAAAGTCAGGGTTTGAGTCACCAATTAATGCATATTTATTTGTCTTGTAGTTAGTATCATAGTTTCCTTGATAACTACCAGATGCATCAATTAGCGGTTGTCCCGCATCGTTTCTTCTAACTGAACCACCAACAAAAGATGTTAACGGAAGTCCAGGAATTGCAACATTTCCTAAATCAGAAAATCCTGCATAAACGATTTGATCTGTGTCTTGACCTAAATCTTTAACGATTGCTTGAGATGTAGTATAGTTAACTGAAGTATTCCAGTTAAAGTTTTCACCTCTTAGCCAATCTAATGAAAGGTCAATCTCCCAACCAGTAGCTTCAATCTCACCAATGTTTGTACTTGTAGAAGTATAACCAGTTGATGGGTCTAATGGTTGTGAAATAATAAGGTCATTAGTTTGTCTCGTAAAGTAAGAAATCTCTGCTGACACTCTGTTATCGAATAGATTAGCTTCCAAACCAAATTCTAGCTCAGCTAACAACTCAGGCTTAAGCCCTGTGTTACCAAGTTGAGAACCTGTTGTATTAGTAATTACATCTGTGCCATCTATTCTAAAGTCTTTAGTATTAAGGCTTAATACAGATGCAATTGGATATCCTCCTGGATATGTTGCAGATGTACCATAACTAGCTCTAACCTTTAAGAAGTCAACTGGTAGATTACCAAAGTCCAAAATTGAAGATGGTACGAAAGATATACTTGCAGAAGGGTAAGTAATAGATCTATTTTCTTCTGATAGGTTAGATACCCAGTCAGTTCTAGATGCTAAAGTAAAATACAAGTAGTCTTGGTAATCAAGAGCCGCCTGACCATAAACACCAGTTACGTTTCTTCTTGATAAGTACTCAATTTCTTCTTGAGAGTTAAAGTTATAATGTCTTAATACGTTAAATACATTTTGTCCGGTACTTCTTACTCCATTTCTGTCATAATGTCTAGCATTTGAAGTTGCACCTACGTTAAAGGTTAAATCCCAATCGCTATCTAATGTGAAGTCACCGTTTAGAGATACTTGGTGGTCAATTCTTGATGAAGTGTTATTCCACTTTTCATACATTCCAGATTGAGTCTCTAGACTACCATCTTGTCCACCTTTGTTTTGATAACTTGTGTTGTCCTCACTATATATGTCATATCCATATCTATACTTAAGATTTAAGTTGTCAGATATGTCATATTGAACAGCAGCTCCACCGTATACCCTTTGAGTATTTTGTCCATCTCCAGTATTGTTAACAGTCCATAATGGGTGTTGAATACCGTTACTAGATCTATAGTAAATTGATGCACCTGTAATAGGGTGTGCATATGGTAATTGACCTATACCAACAGAACGTGGTGTATAGAATACGTTACCATAAAGTGAAGAGTCCGAAGCACCACTACTATATGCAGCAGCAATTGGAGGTGATTTAAACACAGTATTTGTATAGTTCATAGTACCGCTAACTGTAAATTTATTTGATAAAACAGCTCTACCACCAACACTTAGAGTATTTCTTCTAAGAGTATTTCCAGGTGTAAACCCTTTATCATCTAAATTACCGTAGTTAACATTATATGAAACTTTACCGTTATCACTTTGTCCTCTAAAGTTTATATTAGTATTTATAATATCTCCTGGTTGGAAAAGATCTCCAACACTGTCATAAGGTTTCCATTCCCAAAGAGAATCCATAGATAAACCTAATAAAGGTAAAAGATCTCTGGCAAGGAACCTTGCATTTAAGTTACTGTTATATGGGTGTTTCAAATATCCTGGTTGGCCTGAAACTGTACCGTTAATTTGAGATTGTTTACCCCATCCTGCAGGACCTTCTTTATCGAAGCTAGGACCCCAGTTAGAGTAGTACCATCCAAAGTTTTGGTTAAACCCATTACCATATTGATTCTGATAGTCAGGCTTCATGGCTAGCTCATTAACGAAATAAGATGTGTTAACAGTTATTTCATTTTTAGCAGCCTTAGCACCTGAAGAAGTAGTACCGGCTTTAGTTGTAATTAAAATTACACCGTTTCTACCTTGCGATCCATAAAGAGTTGACGCGGCCAATCCTTTAAGAACGTTAACAGATTCAATATTATTTGGATCTAAGTCCAAGAATCTTGACGAACCATTGTTACCTGATGTGAATCCTCCCATAGCGTTTGTATCACTTTGGAAAGGTACACCATCAACAACAAATAATGGTTGGTTTGATGAGCTAAAGGTACTCATACCTCTAATCATCACACTTGTTCCTGAACCAGATATACCACCTTGATTGGTAACTTGTACACCAGAGGCCTTACCAGCTAAAACACGTGCTACATCACCGGATGCTCTTTGTTCAATTTGACTTTCGTCAACTTCCGAAACAGCATAACCTAGCGCACGTTTTTCTCTTGTAATACCTAAACTGGTAACAATTACTTCTTCAAGTTGTGTTCCAAGGGAAAGCGACATATTAATGACGTTGCCTGCACCTACAGTTACTACTGCAGTTTCATAACCAACGAAACTGAATTCCAGAGACTGGCCTTCAGATACATTAATAGAAAAGTTTCCATCGAAATCAGTGGTTACACCAGTAGTTGTTCCCTGTACAAGGACGGTAGCTCCAGGAAGCGGAATTCCGTCACTATCAGAAACAACACCAGTTACAGCTTTCTGTGCCATAGCAACTTGTGCCGATAGCAAGAAAACCACTAGTAATCTGAATAAGCTTTTCATACTTAGTTATTTAGTTAAAATTAATTTTTGTTAAAAATTTCTTAAAATTTCGTAAGGGCTAATATATGTTAATAATTTCTTAAAAAAAAGGATCTTCTAACTTAAGAGAGGGTTTTTTTAAAAAAACTGCAATTTTTGCTATTATTTTAAGATTTTTACGAAAAATCAACAATTTTTTTATTAAAATATTGTTGATTATCTAGTAAAATTAAAGATTGTCTGCAAATTCAAAAATTCTAGCAATCGCTTTAGGGTCGTTTACTTTTAGTCTATTAGATTTAATAAATTTCCTTACCTGTTCAGAATTTTCTTTAAAAAATGAAATAACTGTCTTTTTCTTTGTTCTTAATGGACTTGGGGTGTCGCCATTTTTGCTAACATAAATCTTAACTTCATCAACAAATCTTGGTGGAAATGGATTCTCTAATCCAGTTCTAGCAACAACTTCTTCCATGAATACTTTTTTCTTTTTTATATAGACAGTATTCTTTTTCCCTTCATATAAAAGAATTAAATAACCTATATGGGCTCTACCATCTTCTAGTCTATGGGGTAGATATAAATATTTTTCCCCTGATATTACAGGAACAATATCCTTGCTTTGCATAAGAATTAAATCTGATTCATTTTGACTTGTTGTACTTGCCATTTCAATTTCATCTCTAAAAGCATTGTATCTCATAAAACCTTTATCATTTAGTTCTGTCCCAAAGTAATCAAGAGTTGCTGTTTCAAAATCTTCATTAAAATAGTGAGTACCCTGTATGTTTATAGGTTTTGGTTTTCTTGAGGATCTATTACCCAAATCCGTCATGGCTTGTTTAGCTCTATCAGCCATACCACCGAATCCTTGTTGAGAAAATAGCTCTGTTGGGAAAAAAAATGTGACAAATAATAAAACATAAAATGATTTCATAGAAAATATTTTGAGCAAACTTAAATATAAATTTTCTAATTATTGCCTATAAGCGTAAATTAATAAGGTTTTTTACAAATCGATAATTATCTGATTATTAAATAAATCTTTCATTTCTTGACCTTTTCTAATAAGCTTAAAATCATTATTGTAATAACAAACTTCTGAAGGGGTATATCTAGAATTATAATTACTGCTCATTGAAAATCCATATGCTCCAGCATTATTAAAACATAAGATATCTCCTTTTTTTATTTTTGAGATATTTCTGTCTTTAGCAAATGTGTCATTTTCACAGATATATCCAACGACAGAATATTTTTCTTTTTTATTGCTAGAGTTTGAGATGTTTTCAATTTCATGATATGAATTATAAAGAGCTGGTCTAATAAAATGATTAAAGCCAGAGTTTATTTGAGCAAATTTGTTTTTTGCACCTTCTTTTACATAATTAACTTTGGTTAGAAAGTACCCAGCTTCGCTAACCAAATATTTTCCAGGCTCAAAAATTAGTTCTAGATCTTTATTATATTCTTTTTTAAAATTATTGAATTCATCACTTATTTTTTCACCTAATTCTTCCATATCTGTATAGGTGTCTCCCTTGAAATAAGGAACTTTAAATCCACCGCCTAGATCTATAAATTTTATATTCTTAAATAGTAATGCTAGATTAAAAACTGTTTTTGCTCCTTTAATAAAGCTGTCAATATTAGAAATATCACTCCCTGAATGAACATGAATGCCATCAATGGAAATTTTATTTTCTTTTTCTAGACTAATTATTTTCTCTATCTGATTAATAGGTATTCCAAATTTAGATTCAGAATGTCCAACACTTATTTTATCATTACCTCCATCGAATATATTTGGATTAATCCTTATAAATATGGATTTTTTAGGAAAATTAATAGAAAACTCATTTATCGATTCTATACTATCTAAATTTATTTTAACTCCAAGTTTTACAGCTTCCTTAATTTCTTCAATGGAAACTCCATTTGGTGTGTATATAATGTCATTAGTTTTAAAACCAGCCTTTATTCCTAATTTTATTTCTTGGATTGAAACTGCATCTAGACCACAATCTAAATTCTTAATAAATTTTAGGATTGAAACATTTGATAAAGCTTTAGCTGCATATTGAATTTTAATACTACTAATGCTTTTAAATGAGTTATTGAATTTGATTACTTGGGATTTGATTTTATCTAAATCATACAGGTATATTGGAGATCCGAAAATCTCTGTAGCTTTCAAAAGTAGTTTCCTATCCATTAGATCAATTTATTTCAAATATAAATCTGATTTTAATTAATTCAAATAATTTAAGTTTTGTAGTTATATTTGCCATCATGAATCTACATGAGTATCAAGGTAAAGAAATTCTAGAAAAGTTTAATGTTAAAGTTCAGAAGGGTTATGTTGCAGAAAATCCTGATGATGCTGTAAAGTGTGCTGAAAAAATTAATAAAGAAACAGGAACTAAGATTTTTGTAATTAAAGCTCAAATTCATGCAGGAGGAAGAGGAAAGGGTGGAGGTGTTAAGATTGCAAAAAATATTGAAGAGGTTAGAGTTATTGCTTCGGATATGCTTGGAATGAATCTTGTTACTCCTCAAACTCCTCCTGAAGGTAAGCTTGTTAGAAAGGTTTTAATTGCAGAAGATGTTTATTACGATGGAGAATATGGAAGATCTGAGTTCTATATTTCAGTTCTATTAAATAGGTCTAGCGCAAAAAATATGATAATCTATTCTTCAGAAGGTGGTGTAGATATTGAAAGTGTTGCTGAAAAAACACCAGATTTAATTTTTCAAGAAGAGATCGAGCCCGGTAATGAATTGCTTCCTTTTCAAGCAAGAAAAATTGCTTTTAATTTAGGTCTTTCGGGAGATGCATTTAAAAATATGGTTTCATTTGTTTCTTCGTTATATAAGGCTTATCAAATGTCTGATGCATCATTGTTTGAAATAAATCCTGTTTTGAAATCTTCTGATGACAAAATTATTGCAGTTGATTCAAAAGTAACTCTTGATGACAATGCTTTTTTTCGTCACAAAGAATATGAATCAATGAGAGATCTTAATGAAGAAAATCCAGTAGAGGTGGAGGCAAGAGCTGAGGGGTTAAA
>Ga0208894_1000018_pt1 | contig 148029 bp, 120 predicted proteins | sample ETNtaG_12_FD_185752 | JGI IMG/M metagenome (GOLD analysis project Ga0208894, IMG submission 185752) | Marine microbial and viral communities from oxygen minimum zone, Eastern Pacific Ocean - ETNP201306SV49 (SPAdes) (version 2) | ecosystem: Environmental > Aquatic > Marine > Oceanic ...
GGGCTCACCTCTTCCCATACCGAACAGAGAAGTTAAGCCTATTAGCGCAGATGGTACTGCCACTGGTGGGAGAGTATGTCACCGCCTTTCTTTTGAAAAACCTTCAACATTTGTTGAAGGTTTTTTTGTTTTTAAGGAATTAGGTTTAATATTAATTGTTATAGATCCTGAAATTTGTATTCTTTGGTATTGTTGGGTTTAATTGCTGGAATATTTATTTTTGAGAGTATTCTCATTTATAAGCAAAAGAGAGAGTTATTAGGACTGATAAAATTTAAGATATTTAGCTTTGACTGGGAAAATATTGCCAACGGAATTAACTATAAGATAAATTATAGGAATCGATTTACTTCTGATCAAGAATTAATTTGTTTAGTTGATAAAGTGATGGCTGAAAAACTTTCAGAAAAGGAGATTAAAAAGGAAATGGTTACTTAATTGTAAAATATATATAAATAATTACGTTATTATTGATATTTCTATTTTCTTTGCATAATCTATGAAGAAAATCATAATTATACTCTTTTTAGTTCTTTCATATCAAACCTATTCACAAGTAGGAGGTGAAAGTATATATAATTTCTTGAATTTAAATGGTTCTGCTCGTCAGGCAGCGTTAGGTGGAAAAATAATTACATTGGTAGATGATGTAAATCAACCTTTTTGGAATCCTTCTACTATAAATCCAGAAATAGGAGGTAAAGTTGCTGTAAACTATATGAATTTTTTAGCTGATGTAAGCTTGGCATCTGTTTCTTATGCACATTTGGTAAATCGTGATTTTGGTGTAATTCACAGTGGAATTAACTATTTAAATTATGGAAATTTTATTGGAGCTGATGAAAACGGTGTTGAGACAGGTACTTTTAAAGCATATGACCTAGCATTTTCATTAGGCTATGCTTATAATATATTTAAAACGGATTTTTTTGTAGGTGCTAATGTAAAACTAATTAATTCAGTTATTGATAATTATACTTCATTTGGTATTGGTGCAGATATTGGATTTTTATATTTTAACGAAACTAGTCCATATAGTTTAACATTAGTTGTAAGGAATTTAGGTTATCAAGTAACTACTTTTGATGAAACTAAAGAAGATTTACCTATAGAAATTCAATTGGGGGCATCCTATAAATTGCAAAATGTTCCGATTACTTGGCATTTTAGTATTGATAATCTTCAAAAATGGCAAGTTGCTTATAAAAACCCATCTAATACTACAACCGATATAAATGGAAATACTAATGAAGAAAATATTTCTTTTTTAGATAATGCAATACGACATCTATCAATCGGAGCTGAATTATTTTCTGAAAATGCATTTAATTTAAGGTTAGGTTATAACTTTAGGAGGTCGAAAGAGTTAATGTTGGTTGATCAGAGAACTTTTGCCGGTTTTACGGCTGGTTTCGGTTTAAAAATGAATAGGTTGAAACTAAATTATGCCTTTTCAAAATACCACCCTGCTTCTAATGTAAGTACATTTAGTTTATTAATTAATTTAAATAAGTATTGAAAAAAATAGTTATTGCAATTGATGGTTTTTCATCAACAGGAAAAAGTACATTGGCTAAACAGTTGGCTAATAAATTAGGTTATGTATATGTGGATACAGGAGCAATGTATAGAGCAGTAACTTTCTATGCAATGCAAATAAACATTATAACTAAAAATGAATTTGATAAAGCTAAACTAATTGAATTGTTGGGTGATATTGAGTTGAATTTCATATTTAATGAAACTCTTGGATTTGGTGAAATTTATATGAATGGAATAAATGTTGAAAAGGAGATTAGATCATTAGAGGTTTCAAATTTTGTAAGTAAAATTGCTGAAATTTCAGAAGTAAGAGCCAAATTAGTGGAGCAACAGCAAAAAATGGGTGAAGCTCGAGGAATTGTAATGGATGGTAGAGATATAGGAACTGTTGTATTTCCAAACGCAGAATTAAAAATATTTATGACAGCATCTGCAAAAACAAGAGCTCAGCGAAGGTTTGAGGAATTAATTAAGCGTGGAGATAATGTTTCATATGAGGCTATATTAAAAAATGTACAACAAAGAGATCATATTGATTCAACTCGTGAAGATTCACCTTTAAAAATGACTTCAGATGCCATTGAAATTGACAATTCAAATTTGAGTTTAGAGGAACAATTTGAATTGGTATATGGCATTGCAAAAAATAAACTTAACCAAGTTTAAGGTATATTTAAATATTTATGTGTTTGTAATGAAATTTTCCATTGAGGATTTTTCATGACATAATCAACAATTAAAGGCGTCATTTTTTCTCTTTTACTCCACTCAGGTTGTAGAAATAATTCACAGTTTTTTAATACTTTACTAGCCTGTTCTTCAGCAAATTTAAAATCGTGCTTATTGGAAATTATAATTTTTAATTCTTGTGCTTTTGTGTAAATTTTTTCAAGCGGTAATTTGGTTTTTTTTGGCGATAGACAAATCCAGTTCCAATTTCCTGAAAAGGGATAGGCTCCTGAGGTTTCAATGTGAGTTTTAATACCTTTATTTCTCAAGAGTTCTGTTAAATAATCAAGTTTCCACATTAATGGTTCTCCGCCAGTAACAACAACGGTTTTAGCATAATTTGAAGCATTATTTACAATAGCTTCTGTAGATGTAGGTGGATGAGTGTCAGAATTCCAACTTTCTTTTACATCGCACCAATGACAACCAACATCACAGCCTCCAATTCTAATAAAGTATGCAGCTTTTCCAGTATGGAATCCTTCCCCTTGAATAGTGTAAAAATCTTCCATTAAAGGCAACATTTTACCTTCGTTTATTAGTTGTTGTATTTGTGGGTCAATCATTTTGTAAATATAACCAATAGTATGAATTATAAATATATCACAACTAATTATCTGTTAAATTTTTAATTTGGGATTTATATCTTATTTTTATCAAAATTTTTAAAATCACAAAAATCTTCAAGCAGAAGAAAAAGTATAAGGATCAATCCATTATTGGATGTGGTTATAAGTGTTACTTTTGTTTGTGGTGTTTTGGGAGTTTTGAAAAGGGGTATATAAAAAGAATGTTTTATTAAATAAAAGAAATACCGTACGTTAGTGTATTGGATAAATAAAATTGTATATATGTATATTTTTAAAAGGTTTTTCAGTGTTATTTTCGTGTTATTTCTATTTATTCAATGTTCAGATAATAATACATATTTAGTTGAAAAAGGGCGAGTAGGATTGTTGCATACTGAAACAAAAATAGGAGATTTGAAACAAATATTTTCAAAGGATTCATTGGTTTCTGTTTTGAATTCTGAAAAGGATGCAACACTATTTTCAAATGAAAGTGATGAGTATATAGTTTACTCTAAGGAAGGTGAAAAATTATTGGAAATTTCTCCACAAATTCAAGCAGATTCGTTGTCAAGAGTAAGAAGTATTCAAATATTTGATGTTAACTATAAAACGGATAAAGGAGTTTCATTGAAATCTACGTTCAAAGATATTAATGAAAATTATTTAGTGAATAAGGTTGAAACAACGTTGACTTCAGCAACTTTATTTATTGATGAATTAAACGCAACTATAGCGATTGATAAAAAAGAATTGGGTTTGAATAGTTTTAGTCGTGAACAAATTTCAATAGACCAGATACCTGACATTGCAAAAATTAAATATTTTACTATTTGGTTTAATTAAATTGAATAATATTCTTTATTTATTTTAACAATAGTACAATTCCACTTTAACTCGGTTTTTATTAACATTTTATTTTAAAACTTGAAGAAATATAAAATTCAAAAAACACCTTTTATTATTCCATCAACCGATGGTAAATTAATTGAAGAACACTTTGGGAATGCTACAATACCTTCAAAAATAAGTTTAGCACATATGGTTACTCCACCGCATTGGAGTGAGCCTTTTCAAAAACCCGATTTTGATGAGTACACTTATATCATTAAGGGAAACTGCAATTTAATATTGAAGGTGAGATAGTGGTATTAAAAAAAGGAGAATCAATTAAAATATTGAAAGGAACTAGAGTTCAATATTCAAATCCGTTTAATAAAAATTGTGAGTATTTATCGATTTGCAGTCCGGCTTTTTCAATCAATAGTGTAAATAGAGAAGAATAATAGTTAATATAACCTTTGAATTTAAATCTTATAGAGATATTAAATAACTATTTGCTATGTGATTTTTTTATGCTTTTATTCATAAACTGAAAAGGTATCAAAAAAAATAAAAAATATGGAATCATAATTAATTCAACTACATAAATATAAGTTGGCCATTCGCCTAAATAATCTAAGGCAGTAGCTCCATTTGGTTTGTGATTTGTATAAAAGTAGTTAGCATCAGTCAGGTAATTTACTAAAAACATGAATGCAATATATACTTGTAAAGCTAAAAATGATTTAAAAACACTTTTTAGGTTTGGTTTAAAACCATATACTATTGTTGCATAAAAAATAAAAATTATTAATCCAGCATGGACATACCAGTATTTGAAGAAAATAAAATTTGGAAACCCGTTAGTTAAATCTGGGGTAATAACTGAATGTGATGTTCCTGCTAATATCCAAAAAAAAATAATTTCATAGATTGTTTTATTCTTTGTGATTGAAAAAATAGGTAGAAATAATGCGATAACGTTACAAAGGTGAAAAGGTAAATCTTCTTTAATATTAAACCCGTGTAAATAAATTTTAATAGCTGTCCAAACAATTATTGTAAATGATAATGAAAAAGCAATAAGATTTCCAACGAAGTCTTGTTTTTTTACTGATAATTTTTTCGACCATTGAATTAAAAAAAAGCCAGTAAATAAAAAAAAGAGAAAAGCAATCAAGTGCTGATTGCCAAACATTTCAAATTCTTGATTATACTCTAATAAACGTGATTCAGTCAAAAAAAAATAGTTTAGTGACCAGCAAGATACTAAAAGTAATTTAAGAATTTTGTTTACAAGCTAATAAAGTGTTTTTCAATAGCATAGCAATAGTCATTGGACCAACACCACCGGGAACAGGCGTTATGTAGGCACATTTTGGGCTTACACTTTCAAAATTTACATCTCCAGCCAAGCGGTACCCTTGTTTTTTAGTTTCATCAGCAACTCTTGTAATTCCAACATCAATAACCGTAACATTTTCTTTCACCATATCGCCAGTTAAAAATTCGGGAATACCAAGGGCTGCAACAATAATGTCGGCTTGTAAGCACAATTCTTTAAGGTTTTTTGTTCTGCTATGAGCAACAGTAACGGTAGCATTTCCAGCAGTACGTTTTTGGCTCATTAAAATACTCATTGGACGACCCACAATATGACTTCTTCCAATAACTACAACATGTTTACCCAAAGTTTCCACCTTGTAACGTTCTAGCAGTTCTAAAATTCCAAAAGGTGTAGCTGGTAAAAAAGAAGGTAATTCAAGCGTCATTTTTCCAACATTTGTTGGATGAAATCCATCAACATCTTTATCTGGGTTTACAGCCATCAATACTTTTTGCTCATCAATATGTTTTGGCAATGGTAATTGAACTATAAATCCGTCAATTTCATTACTCGAATTCAATTTTTCAATTTCTTCCAGCAATTTTTCTTCAGAAGTTTCTTCTGGTAAATCAATTAAAGTAGAATTAAAACCCACCAATTCACAAGCTTTAACTTTTGCATTTACATAAGTCATACTTGCTCCATCAGTTCCTACCAATATAGCCGCTAAATGAGGAATTTTCCCTCCTTGAGCTTTAATTTTTTTTACAGAGTCAGCAATTTCTTGTTTTAATTCTGCTGATGTTTTTTTACCGTCTAGTAATATCATTTATTGCGTTGTTATTGTATGAAAAAATTAAATTTATTCAGCTTGTTTTTAAAATTATTTCCCCATTCCTTTCATCATTTGCATCATTTTTCTACCGCCTCCGCCTTGCATCATTTTCATCATTTTACTCATTTGTGTAAATTGTTTTAGCAATTGATTTACTTCTTGTATAGTTGTTCCTGAACCTTTAGAAATACGTTTTTTTCTACTAGCGTTTATCGTTTTTGGCTCTGCTCTTTCACTTGGAGTCATAGAATGAATAATAGCTTCAATTCCTTTAAAAGCATCGTCATCAATATCAACATCTTTCATCATTTTCCCTGCTCCAGGAATCATTCCCATTAAATCCTTCATATTACCCATTTTCTTGATTTGCTGAATTTGCTTCAAGAAATCATCAAAACCAAACTGGTTTTTGGCAATTTTTTTCTGAATTTGTCTAGCTTCCTCTTCATCGTATTGTTCTTGAGCACGTTCTACTAAAGAAACAACATCACCCATTCCTAGAATTCTATCGGCCATACGATCAGGGTGGAAAACATCAATGGCTTCCATTTTTTCACCTGTACCAATAAATTTTATAGGTTTATCAACAACCGATTTAATTGATAATGCAGCACCACCACGTGTGTCACCATCTAATTTTGTTAGGACAACACCTTCAAAATTTAAAATATGATTAAAGGCTTTGGCTGTGTTCACAGCATCTTGCCCGGTCATAGAATCTACAACAAATAAAGTTTCCTGTGGATTAACAGCTTTATGAATGTTCGAAATTTCGGTCATCATTTGCTCATCAACAGCTAAACGACCAGCGGTATCAATAATTACTGCATTTTTCCCGTTCTCTTTAGCATATTTTATGGCATTTTGAGAAATTTCAACAGGATTTTGATTTCCTTCTTCAGCATAAACTTCTACTCCAATTTGTTCACCAACAACCTGTAATTGATTTATAGCCGCAGGTCTGTAGACATCACAACCAACTAATAAAACTTGTTTTGTTTTTTTTGTTTTTAAATAATTTGCCAGTTTTCCAGAAAATGTTGTTTTACCAGAACCTTGTAAACCAGACATTAAAATAATAGTTGGTGTACCCGATAAATTAATACCAACGGTTTCGCCACCCATTAATTTTGTAAGTTCATCCTTTACAATTTTCACCATTAACTGGCTAGGATTTAAAGATGTAAGTACATTTTGCCCTAAAGCTTTTTCCTTAACTACATTGGTGAAGTTTTTGGCAATTTTAAAGTTAACATCAGCATCTAATAAAGCTCTTCTTACTTCTTTTAAAGTTTCAGCAACATTAACTTCTGTAATTTTTCCATGCCCCTTTAAAACGTGTAGGGCTTTATCTAATTTATTGCTTAAATTATTAAACATATTCAAGTTGTGATTTTGAGAAATGCAAAGATAATAAAAATGCGCTAAAATGAATTTTATTGAAAGTCATTTTATTTCATTAAAATAATATTGCAAAATGTTAATTAAACACTATAATCAATCCTTTATTTATGTAAATATTGTAGTTTAAATCTTATTTTTGAAAGTTTTAAGATTTAGTTAAAAAAAAATATTAATTATAGAGTAATAATTATTACAATATAAGTCACTTATTTATTTGAAATTTGTCGCCAAATTAGAATTATGGAGAAAATCATTGTTATAGGAGGTTTATCCGCCGGACCTTCAGCAGCGGCTAAAGCCCGACGTGAAAACGAAAAAGCCGAAATACTTTTGTTTGAAAAAGGAGCAAATATAAGCTACGCAACTTGTGGAATGCCTTACGCATTTTCGGGAGTAATTGAAAGTAGAGATAATTTAATGGTTGTGAAGCCAGAATTATTACAAAAAAGATTTAATATTGATGTTCATTTACATGAAGAAATTGTAAAAATTGATACTGAAAATAAATTAGTTTATTCTAGTAATGCTGTTTATAAATACGATAAATTAATTTTTGCCACAGGGGCAAGTTCAATTGTACCTCCAATAGGTAACATTAAATTAGCAAGTAATTGGTCAACGTGTAGATCTATGGTTGATTTTGACAAAATTACTAAAGAAGGGTTAACTGAATCATCAAAAAACATTACTGTTATTGGTGCTGGTTTAATTGGAGTTGAAGTTGCTGAAAATTTAAAAGAAGCCGGAAAAAAAGTTACATTAATCGAGGGTGCTTCACACATATTAAATATGTGGCAACAAAAATTTGGAAACTTTGCAAGTAATGTTTTGAGTTCTGAAGGAATTGAAGTACTGACTGAAAGTATAGTATCAAAATTTGATATTGACAAGAATGGTAAAATTTTAGCAGTAATTACAAAAAATGGTAAAAGTATTCCAACTGATTTTGTGATTTTAAGTGTTGGAATTAAACCAAACACCAGTTTGTTATTAGATGAAGGTGCAGAAGCTATTGGAAATGGGGCATTAAAAGTAAATGAGTTAATGGAAACATCTATTAAAAACGTATATGCCGCAGGTGATAATGTTTCAATTAAAAACTTACAAACGGGTGAATATGACTATTTTCCATTAGGAACACATTCAAATAAAGCAGGTAGAGCAGCGGGAGCAAATGCCATGGGTAGAGCTATTAAATTTAACGGAGCATATAAAACTGCTATTGTTAAAATTTTTGATTATACATTAGCCAGAACAGGAATGAATGCAACTACTCTAACTGAAAAAGAAATTCCTTTTAAAATAGCTTTATCGGTTGCAGGTTCCACACCAGGTTATTATCCAGGTCAGAAAGATTTGATTACTGAGATTTACTACAATCCTAAAACTGAAGAAATTTTAGGAGCTGAATTATTTGGAGAAGCTGGTGTTGATAAACGTGTTGATGTATTGAGTACAGCAATTTATGCGAAATTAAAAATTACAGATTTATCTCAATTAGATTTGGCATATGCTCCTCCATTTTCACCTGCAAAAGACCCAATAGTAGTAACTAGTTTTGTTACAGAGAATATTTTGAATAACAGAAGTGAACAAATTTCGGTTGAAGAATTAGTTGATTTTATGAATGATAATTCGAAAAAAGATTATATTTTACTTGACATTAGAACAATAAAAGAATACGAAAAAGGCACTATTTCTGGAGCAGTAAATTACCCTTTAGATCAATTACGAAAACACGTAGATTTTATTAAAAACCTCGATACGAAAGTTGTGATTTTCTGTCAAAAGGGATTAAGAGGTTATTTGGCTGAATTAATTTTAAGAAATAATGGAATTAATGATGTTTTAAATGTAGCAGGTGGTTATAAATTGTGGAAAATGTACGGAGATCAAATTAAAAGTTCTGATTCAATACCATTGAATTTCAAAACAGAATAATTTATTTATCAGATTTTACAAACTTTATAGATGTAGTGTTTACACAATACCTTTGTCCGGTTGTTTCCTTTGGACCATCATTAAATATATGACCCAGATGACTGTCACAAGCAGCACAAACAATTTCAGTTCTAATCATACCGTGACTTTTATCGAGAATAAAATTTACTGTTCCTTCAATTGAATCATCAAATGAAGGCCAACCACAATGCGATTCAAATTTACTTCCTGATTTAAATAATTGTAAATCACAAGCTGCGCAATGGTATGTTCCTTTTTCAAAATGAGCAGTTAATCCACCTTCACTTGGTCTGTCAGTTCCTTTCTCTCTTAAAACAAAATATTGCTGAGGAGTTAATTCACTCTTCCATTCCTCTTCGGTTTTTATAACTTTTTGAACCATATTATTTTTCTTTTTGTTTTGTGAAAATACACTTGTTAATACTAATAGTGTTAAAATTGTTGCTAAAAATAATTTCATTTTAAGGTGTTCTATTAATAAACTCAATAATTCGTTCTATAACTTCGTCATCTTTTAAAATACGTGTATGTCCCAATCCATTAGTGATTAGTAATTCACCATTTACCAACTTTTGTCGAATATTATATGCACAACTTACAGTAACTTCATTATCTTCCGTATCATGAATAATAAATACAGGTGTTTTTATTTCTTTAGCTGCTACACTTGCTGAATAGTTATCAACATCCTCGCCAAAATATTTTAAGAAAAATTGTTTCATTTTGTCAACTAAATCAGATTTCAATTTTAATTTTTGAATGAAATTTTTAATAATATCTGTTATCATATCTCCAGCTCCAATAGTAACTATTTTTTGCACGTTTAGCCCTTGTTTTACTGCATTTAAAACAGCCATTCCACCAAGAGAATGACCAATAGCTATTTCAAAATCCCCAAACTCTTTTTCCAATTGCTTAATTGTGGCAATAAATTCAGTCATCATTGTGGTTTTTCCAGGTGATTTTCCGTGAGCAGGAGCGTCAAAACTTATTGTCATATAACCTTTTTCTAATAATTTATTGGCAATCTTGTAAATCTGTGTTCCTCTTCCTGACCAACCATGGACTAATAACACTCTTCTTTTCGAATTTCCATAACTGTAAACCATTACTTTTTTGTTGATTTCAGGAATTAAATGCATTCTTTTTTCAGCAATTTCCTCCAACAATTTTTCCGATTTTGGAGTTTTAAAGCGTATAGGGGTTCTAAATAATTTTATTGCAAATTTAGTAGCCCATGAGTGATTTATTAACTGTAATGTGTGTGCTATTAATATAATAAAATAAGGAATTTGATTTCCATTGTTAAGTGATTTTTGATTGTTTTTATGATTATTCATTTTATTTTTTTTTTGCGTATAAATATAGAATTTGTAATTTTAATAAGAATAATAATTTTAAAAAATTAAAAATGAAAAAACTATCCTCATTAGCTATTGTTCTTTTTTTTATGGTAAACTGCAGTACAGTTCCAATTTCAGGCAGACAAAGAATAAATTTAGTGAGTGATGCTCAAATATTACCTACTAGTTTTGCCAATTACAATGCATTTTTGAAAGAAAATAAAGTATCAACAGATGCAAGAAAAACAAATGAAATTCAAACTATAGGAATTAGAATTTCAAAATCTGTTGATAAATTTATGAGAGCTAACAATATGGTAAATGAAGCAAATAATTATCGATGGGAGTTTAATTTAATTGAAGATAAAACTGTTAATGCTTGGTGTATGCCTGGTGGAAAAGTAGTTTTTTATTCTGGAATTTTACCAATTTGTGGAAATTCTGATGGAATAGCAGCTGTTATGGGTCATGAAATTGCACATGCATTTGCAAAGCACGGGCAGGAGCGTATGACTTCGGCTTATGCTCAACAATTAGGTGGTGCAGCTGTAGCTATTGGAACAGCAAATAAAGATCCTAAAAGTAAAGAAATATGGAATTTAGCATATGGAATTAGTTCATCAGTTGGAATGTTAGCTTACAGTAGAACTCACGAAACAGAAGCAGATGAATTGGGAATGGTATTTATGATTATGGCTGGATACAAACCAGAAGAAGCGATTAATGTATGGATTAGAATGAGTCAACAAGCTGGTGCAAGTAAACAACTTGAATTTTTAAGTACGCATCCTTCAAATCAAACACGTATTAACAATTTACGGAACTTTTTGCCTGAAGCTGTTAAATTAGCTGAAAAATACAATTCACAACCAATTGATGCATTTAAGCAGTAATTAAAAAAATATAGTATATTGTAACCGTTCTCAAATTTGAGAACGGTTTTTTATGTTAAAAAAAGGAGATAAAAAGTTAATAAATGCTTGGGCTTTCTACGATTGGGCAAATTCAGTATATTCATTGGTGATAAGCACAGCGGTTTTTCCAATTTACTATAGTAGTTTAACTGAAACTTTTGCAAATGTAGAGGGGAAAATTACTTTTTTAGGAACACAATGGAACCCTACAACATTGTACGATTATACGTTGGCATTTTCATTTTTAATAGTAGCGTTTATGTCGCCAATTTTATCAGGAATTGCTGACTATACAGGTAATAAGTTGAAATTTTTAAAGGCATTTTGTTTTATTGGTTCAATTTCGGTAGCCAGTTTATATTTTTTTGAGGGAGAAGAGACTTTATGGGTTGGTATTGTAGGGACTGTTTTTGCCAGTATTGGTTTTTGGGGAAGTATTGTTTTTTACAATGCATATTTACCAGAAGTTGCTCATCCGGAAGATCAGGACAGAGTAAGTGCAAAAGGATTTATTTTAGGATATACAGGCTCAATTTTATTATTGTTAATTAGTTTAATAGCTATTAATAAACCAGAATTAGTTGGTCTATCAGGTGATGGAATTGCCTCACGTTTAACATTTGTTTTAGTAGGAATTTGGTGGCTAGGTTTTGCCCAAATAACATACAGAAGGCTGCCAAATAATATTTATGATAGAAAACCTCAAAAAGATTTTATTTGGAAAGGTTTACACGAATTAAATATTGTTTTAAAAGAATTAAAACAGTATCCTGAATTAAAATTCTTTTTGGCCTCATTTTTTATGTTTAGTGTTGGAGTACAGACGATTATTTTAATGGCAGGTATTTTTGGAAGTAAAGAATTGGGTTTACCAACACTAGATTTAATTGTAGTTATTTTATTGGTTCAAATTGTAGCAATTGTTGGAGCTTTTATATTTTCTAGATTGTCAAAAAAAATAGGAAATATCAATACCCTAAGAATAACAATTTTTATTTGGGGGATGGTATGTGTTATCGCTTTTTTATTAGATAAAAATCAAGAAAATGTTCACTATTATTTTTATGGATTAGGAGGGTTAATAGGGTTGGTTTTAGGAGCAATTCAATCTATATCTCGTTCAACTTATTCTAAATTATTACCTAAAACCAAAGATCACGCTACTTATTTTAGTTTTTATGATGTTACTGAAAAAATAGCCATTGTATTTGGAATGATTATTTTTGGGTTATTAATTTCGTTGACTGGTTCAATGCAATTTAGTGTGTTGTTTTTGGCATTTTTCTTTTTAATATCAGTTATTTTACTGAAATTCGTTGGAAAAACAACATATGTCCAATAAATTTGTTCTTATTTAAATAAAATTGGGTTTTATTAAAACATACTATAATAAAACCCAATCAAATTTGCATTTATGGATTACTTTATGTGCAGCAATTATTATTAATTTTATCTTTAAAAATTAATTTTTACAGATGTGATAAAGTTTCTTCCAATATTGTGAATCCCACTGTCTTTTAGTCGTGATAAATGATTCATATATACTTTATCAAAAAGGTTGTTTACGTTTAAATTAAAATCAAAATTTAACTTATTTAATTTAACGGACCCACCCAAAGCTACATTGAATAAATTATAACTATTAGTTTTGGTTTCAAAAGCACTAATTTTATCTTGCTTAAATGTATTTTCCATAGTAATTGAAGCAAAACTATTTTTTAACCATTTTTGAGAATTATTTAACTCTGCACGTAGTGTATTTGTTAATTTATTAGCAGGAATTAATGGTAAATAATCTCCATTATTTTGCTTCCCAACAACCAATTCAAAATTAGAGTATATGTGCAGCCAGTCTAGTGGATGAGGGTGAATGTGTAAACCAATTTCTCCACCATATAATTTGGCGTTATCTTGAATATATTCATAAACATTATAACCATCTTCAACTTCACCTGTTGGAGAAATAAAAATATAATCGGATATAAAATTGTAGAATCCATTTGCTGAAATTTCTACGTGGTCTGTTTTGTATTCTAATGCTAAATCGGTTTGGTAGTTTTGCTCACTATCTAAATCATTATTACCTAATTCAAATCTATTTGTTCCGTGGTGGACACCATTTGAAGTTAACTCAGATAAGTTTGGAGCCTTAAATCCTGAAGCTAAATTTAGTCTGGTTTCAACAGTCTTAAAAAGAGTTGTTTTATAACCTAATGAAGCAGAAAAGTTTTTAAATGATTTGTCTAGAGCTTTAAAAATATGCACTTCATCATCATGTGCTACTTCATGGTATTCTGTTTCTAAATTTCTATAATCGAATCTTAAACCACCTTGAATATTATGATTTCCCTTTGAATAAATAGCTGTTGCTAAAAAACCATAATCATTTGTTTTGGCATTAGGAATTAAAAGTTCTTCACCAAAATTTTTATTAGTTTGATGCATTCCCTGCGCTCCAATAATAGCTTCAAAATTTTCTGATTTTGGTAAATGGTACTTTATATTATAACTATAAGTTTTAAGTTTTAAAAAAGTTGCAGCGTGCTCTTCATCATCGTGATCTTCATCATCGTGATCTTCATCATCGTGATCTTCATCATCGTGATCTTCATCATCGTGATCTTCATCATCGTGCTCTTCATCATCGTGCTCTTCTTCAAATTCTTTCCTAATGTTATATGTGTAACCCCCAACGGCGGTAACTTTAGACTTACCTAAAAACAAGGTATTATTAAAACTAACAGATTGTGTTATTAAATCTTGATACGGTAAATCTGGAGATTTAGTAGTTGTTTGAACACCAATTTCTTCTGGAATTCCAATATTACTTCTGTTGTAAGAAAAACGTAAGGCACTTGAAATTAAATTGCTATTAAATCCAATTGCAGAATTGAAGTTGGTTTCATTGAAACGTGTATTTGTAACTCTATCATCGCCTCCAGTTTTATAATCCCTGTGTTCGATACGTGAGACATTTGCTAAAAACTTAAAAGAATTAAAAGAATTTTTAAAACCAAATTGTGTTTTTATTCCTTTTGTATTAGAAAAGTAGGTTTGGTTAAAATCAACATCTATTTCGTTTATTTGCGCAAATTTTACCGGATTAAAGTACAAAACTCCGCCCAGAGCATCTGATCCGTATAAAAGCGAAGCAGGACCTTTAATAACTTCCAAACTTTCAATACTGGAATCATCAATGCCTAAACCATGTTCATCACCCCATTGCTGGTTTTCTACGCGAACTCCGGCATTGTATACCAATACTCTATTTCCTCTTAAACCTCTAATTACAGGTTTACCAATTCCAACACCTGTTGAAACAGATTCAACCCCAGGAATAGAACTGATTCCATTACTTAAACTAATAATTCCTTTGTTTTTTATTTGTTGAAGCGTAGCTTTTTCAACTTTCATTACATTTTCACTTTGTAATTTATTGAATGGAGTTGAAATAATAACTTCGTCCATTTTAAAAACCGATTCTTCTAGAGTAAAGTTTAAAATGATTATATCATTAGTTAGAGTAATTATTTTATGTTGTGTTTTGTAACCCAAAAATGCTACAGTGATTTGTATAGGTGTTTTAGGTAAATTTTTTAATAGGTAATTTCCTTCAGTGTTAGATGAAGTACCAACCTGAAGTTCTTCAATATAAATTTCAACATCAGCTAAAGGGTTTTGATTAATATCTGTTATGGTACCAGACAGTTGTTGGCTATTTATAATAGCCGTAAATCCTAAAAATAGGATATAAAAAAATGGATTTTTCATTTAAAATTTTCTTATTGTTAATAATCTGAAATTTTTCGACTTATAACAATAATGAAGGTGGAGCTCTTGAAGACTTTTTATGTATTTGAACTCTTTTAAAAATAGTTTCAAAAGATTCAATTTTATGATGAAAAGCTATTTTTTTATTTAATTCAAAATTTAGTGGAGAAAATAAAGTGTTTTGATCTACCCTAAAATGAAAAATTTCACATTCTAGCTCATGGTTATCAATATGTATATCAGAAGCAAAACAAAAATTCTCGTGACGATGTTCTAAATTATGAGCAAATTGCACTGCAAAAGGAAGCAGCACAGCTAATACCAATACACTTGAAATAATATGTTTTCCTATTCTTTTAATTGCCTTTTATTTTTTGCAATATTACAAATAATTTAGTTTTTTACACCTAATTTATCTAAAATTACACTCATTAAACGCCATTTTGTTATTCCAGATTGAAACAAATTTGTATCAACAAAGAAGATTTATGTAATAAAATTTACATAGAATTATAATAATTGATTTTTTAAATTTAACAGTCAGGTTTAAAATTTGTATTTAATATAGAGTAGTGCTTTAAATAAAAAAAGCAGCTAATTGGCTGCTTTTTTGTGAAGTAATAAATTATTTACTTGTCTAAAATTTTAGTGTCTTTTAGTTTTTCGTCAACTATAGTTGAATTGTGTAATTGAACAGGTTTTTTGCCCTTTTTCATTTTCAAATTGATGAATTCAACAAATAAAGAGAAGAAAATAGCAAAGTATAAATAACCTTTAGGTATGCTATGAACTTTATTTCCAAAGAACTGGAAGTGTGCTAAATGAGATCCTTCAGCTATTAACATAACTCCAATAAGTAATAAGAATGATAAACCTAATATTTGAATAGTTGGATGCTCATTAACAAATTTACTAACAGGACCAGCAAATACCAGCATAATAATTATAGATACAACAATGGCAATAATAATAATAGACATTCCACCAAAATAGCCAAAACCGGCAGGAGTTGGATCAAAACTTACCAAACCAATAGCAGTTAATATACTATCAAATGAAAAAACCAAGTCTAACATTACAATTTGAAAAATAGCATTTGCAACTGTTTTGCTTGCTTTTCCTGATTCACTTTCTTCAACACCTTCCAGTTTGTGATGAATTTCAGCAACACTTTTATATAAAAGAAAAATTCCTCCTGCAATAATAATTAAGCTTTGTCCAGTAATTCCAGCATCAAGCCAGCTTGTGTTAATAGTAAAAAGTACTGTTTGCAATCTTAAAACCCATGAAATTCCAAATAACAACCCAATTCTAAAAACCATGGCAAGCAGTAATCCAATATTTCGTGCTTTTGGTCTGTCTTTCTCTTCCAGTTTATTTGAAACTATGGAGATAAATACAATATTATCAATTCCTAAAACTATTTCTAAAAAAATAAGGGTTAATAAGGCTACCCAGGTATTGGCAAGTAAAAATATTTCCATAGTTTATTTTGAAGTTTTTATTAGTTTTCCTTTTTGAACAAAGTTAGAATGACCTATTACAGCTTCAAATTCATATGAATTTTTTTTAATATTGGTAATTTTTATATGAATAGGTTCTTCATCAATAGCTGTTTTTGGATTTATCATTTTTAGTGTGTAGTTAAAATTGTTTTTCCAAGTAATAGTCAGCGTATCTATTCTATCTTCATACTTTTCAATTTGAATAGAATTCTTTCTAATAATAACTGTTTTTTTATATCCTTTCCCTTCAGGAATTTCAAAAGTTCCAATTTTAAAACGATCTGGATTTAGAGGTTCATTTTTACAACTTAAAACAAGTATAAGTATGGTAATAATTAGAACAATTCTTTTCATTTCTATTTTTTAAATTCCTGTATAATTGCTTGGAGTTATTGCTTTTAATTCAGTTTTAATTTTAGATGAAACATCTAAACTGTCAATAAAATCAGCCATAGATTTTTGCGTAATTTTTTCGTTAGTTCTTGTCAAACCTTTCAATGCCTCATACGGATTTGGGTATGCTTCTCGGCGTAAAATAGTTTGAATAGCTTCAGCAACAACTGCCCAGTGGTTTTCTAAATCCTCAGCAAATTTAGCTTTATTGATCAATAATTTATTCAGTCCTTTTAAAGTAGAAGTAAAACCAATTATTGTATGTGCAAAAGGAACTCCAACATTTCGTAAAACTGTAGAATCTGTTAAATCTCGCTGTAAACGTGAAATAGGTAATTTTGCAGCCAAGTGCTCAAACAATGCGTTTGCAATTCCTAAGTTTCCTTCTGAATTTTCAAAATCAATAGGATTTACTTTATGTGGCATTGCTGAAGAACCAACTTCGCCTTTTTTTATTTTTTGTTTGAAATAGTCCATTGAGATATAAGTCCAAATATCTCTGTTAAAATCAATTAAAATAGTATTGATACGTTTTTGAGCATCAAAAATACCAGCAATATGATCGTAATGTTCAATTTGAGTAGTAGGAAAAGAATGATGTAAGCCTAATATTTTTTCAACAAAATGAGTTCCAAAAGCTTTCCAATCTATGGTTGGATATGCTACTTTATGAGCATTAAAATTACCTGTTGCTCCACCAAATTTAGCTGCATAGGGTACACTTTGTAATTGTTTAATTTGTTGCTCAATACGTTCAATAAAGACTAAAATTTCTTTTCCCAACCTTGTTGGTGATGCTGGCTGTCCGTGCGTACGAGCCAACATAGGTACATCAGCCCAATCAATGGCTAGTTGTTTTAATTTTTCTAATAATTTAGCTAATTCAGGATAGTAAACGGCATCAAAAGCATCGTTTATGGATAAAGGTGTGGCTGTATTGTTAATGTCTTGAGAAGTTAACCCAAAGTGGATAAATTCCTTATAAGCTTGTAAATTTAATGCATCAAATTTTTCTTTAATGAAGTATTCAACCGCTTTTACATCGTGATTTGTGATGCTTTCAATATCCTTAACTTTTTGAGCATCTTTAGGGGAAAAATCATTGTAGATATTTCTTAAGGCTTCAAATAGTGACTTGTCAAAATTTACTAATTGTGGTAATGGAATTTCACACAAAGCAATGAAGTATTCTATTTCAACTTTTACTCTATATTTAATAAGGGCTTCTTCTGAGAAAAAAGGAGCTAAACTTATTACTTTACTTCTGTATCTTCCATCTACTGGAGAAATTGCATTTAAATTTGTTAAGGACATTTGTTGTATTTGTTTTGAAAAATGCAAAAATAATGAAATTCATCTAAATTATTAGCATTAATTTTTGTTAATAAGAGCTAATGTCATTTTGCCTCTAGCTTTATATGCAGCGCTTTCTTTCATTATATTTTGTTTAATGATAAGTTTTAACTCTTGGTGTACCCAATCTGAATTTTTACCGAATATATAAAGAGCATTCATTGAGTATGCTTTTACGGCAACTTTATGCGGACTAATCATCCAGTCAAAACCGACTTCTATTATAGCTTTAATGTGTGATTCGGTTAAAAATATTTGAATTAAATTACTTGTTCTACTTGTGTAAGCAATGGCTAAAAAATTACATATTTTTGACAAAGACCTAACAGCACCTCCAAAATATACTTTACCAATATTTAAAGATAATTCATTTAAATGTGGCGCTAACCAATCAATGTGTTTTTCACACACAAGTTCTAAAACCCAGGCAGCTTTAATAGAAAGCTTGTTGTTGATTTCAAATACAATTTCTATTAAATGAGGTAGTAATTTGGGATTGTCAAGCACCAAATTACTCACGCGTTCACGATTTACTCGCAAAGCAGTTCCCAAATTTTCTAACTCATTAATTAAAAATTCTTTACTCATTTTATTTTTTACCCTTCTTTTTTAGGTGAAGACAATTTATACAATAAATATCCAAAAGCAAGTATTGCGTGTAGTATAACAACTACAGCTAATTACGTAATACCAAAATTTTGAAAGACCATTTTTTTTATTTTTAATAGAAAGATTATATTTAAACAATAAAAATACGAATAAAAAAGTTTTATTTTGTAAATATTATCGGAAGAGGTTGATATTATAAATTATGAAAAAAGTTTTATTAGGAATTTTAGTTTTATTGGTTTTAATCCAATTTATTAGACCAGAAAAGAATACTTCAGGAAAATTGGAAAATGATATCTCAAACGAGATAAAAGTTCCAAATAATATACAAGAGATAATTAAAAACTCTTGTGCTGATTGTCATTCAAATAACACAAATTATCCGTGGTACAGTGAAATTGCTCCAGTTTCTTGGTATTTAGCAATGCACGTGAATAAAGGAAAGGAGCATTTAAATTTTTCAGAATGGACTTCATATAATAACAATCAAAAGGAGCACATTAAAAATGATTTGGAAGAAGTAATCGAATCTCACGAAATGCCTTTAAAAAGTTATTTACTGTTACACAAAGAGGCTAAAATGAATAATTCTCAATATAATGCGTTGTACAATTGGGTGGAAACTTTAAAAGTGGAATGATATGAAAATTACAATTACAATTTTGTTGATTTTGAATAGTTTTTTAATTTTTTCACAAGAAAAAATAAACCAATTTAATGCAAAAGGGGAGCGAGTAGGTGTTTGGAAAAAATATTATTCCAATAATCGAATTCGTTATCAAGGTCAATTTGAAAATGGAAAGGAAATAGGTGTTTTTAAATACTTCAGTATTAAAAATTCAAAGCAACCCATTGCAATCAAAACATTTTCACGTAAAAACACAATAGCCAATGTTCAATTTTATACCAACAAGGCACTTTTAGAAAGCGAAGGAACAATGAATGGTAAACTTAGAATTGGAAAATGGAATTACTACCAATCTGATGGAGTAAGCTTACTATCTGTTGAAAATTATATTAATGGCATTCTTGAAGGCAGAGTTTTAACTTACTATCCTAATGGAAAAATAACTGAAATTCTTCATTATAAAAATGGTAAACTTGACGGTGTGGTAAAACAGTTTTCAAAAAAAGGAAGTGTTTTGAACCATGTTAATTATGTTGATGGTAAACTTAATGGGTTGGCGCAATATTATAATGAAAAAGGAGAATTAATCTATATAGGAAACTATAAGGATGATGTTAAAGTTGGCAAATGGGAGTATTACAAAAATGGAAAACAAGTGAAAAAAGATAAGCAGCGACAATAAATTTATGCTTATTATTGCGTAATAATTTAAACTTAAACTACAAACATTGGATATTTCAAAAATTTTCGAAAACAATAGAGTATGGGTAAAAGAGAAATTAGCAGAAGATGAAGATTTCTTTAAAAGACTTGCTAAAGGGCAAAAACCAGAAGTTTTATTTATTGGGTGTTCTGATAGCAGAGTAAATATTGGAGCAATAATGGGAGTTAAACCAGGGGAAGTTTTTGTTCATAGAAATATTGCTAATATGGTGCCTAACAGCGATTTAAATGTGATGTCGGTTGTTAATTATGCTGTATCTCATTTAAAAGTTAAACACGCGGTTATTTGCGGACATTATTATTGTGGTGGTGTTAAAGCCGCCATGCAATCCGAAGATTTAGGAATTCTAAATCCTTGGTTACGTAATATTCGCGATGTATATAGGTTGCATTGTGACGAATTAGATGCTATTGAAGATGAAGACTTAAAATATAGAAGGTTAATTGAACTAAATGTGCAAGAACAATGTATAAACTTAATAAAAACCTCTGATGTTCAGAAGGCATTGTTAGAAAAGCGTATTGTAATTCACGGCTGGGTTTTTGATTTGAGCACAGGGAAATTAGTAGATTTAAAGATTGATTTTGATAAAATATTAAAGGATATTATGCAAATATATCATCTTGATATAAATGTTTCTAAAGATTAATTTATCATCTAAAAAATGCAATTTTTTCAATAAAATATTGGTGGTTGAAAAAAAACATAAGAAATATCTTGTAACTCTAGATAAAATAGTATCTTTGCCCCAATATAAATTTTTTAAATAATAATAATGAACAAAGGAACAGTAAAATTCTTCAACGAAACTAAAGGATTTGGTTTTATCAAAGAAGAAGGTTCAAGCAAAGAGTATTTTGTACACATTTCTGGATTAGTTGACGAGGTTAGAGAAGGTGATGAAGTTGAATTCGACTTACAGGAAGGTAGAAAAGGAATGAACGCAGTAAATGTAAAAGTATTATAATATAATAACTATTATCATTTTAAGATTTAAAGGCTGTCAATATTGACAGCCTTTTTTTATGTGTATTCTTTTGAAATAAACTTACATTTTACTGTCAATAAAATCCATGATTTCTTTTTCAACTAAAATTGTTCGATCATAAACTGCCTTTGCTCTTTTTAAAATATCTTCAGCAAAAAGTCGATCTTTAATATCTTTTGCATTAATTCTAACATTGTAATAAGCACCTATTACAGCAGTTCTGGCGCATAAAGCCCCAACACCCGCATCAGATAGTGAAGTTTGAAGCCCTTTTTCTATCATAATTTTCATTACTTCCATAGAATCACAAGCTGTTTTCATTACCTCAAAAGGAATTTCAGTAGCATATTTTGTTGCATTTTCGATGGCTTCTTTTCGAATTTGCTTTTCCTCAGAAGATCCTTTTGGTAATCTGAATCCATCAATAATTTTATTAAAAGCATTGGTGTCTTCATCAACTAAAAACAGTAATTTATTTTTATATGCTTGTCCTTTCTCAGCCCATTTTGAATAAAATTCCCATTTGTCATCCCAACCAGCTTTATGAGCCGATAAATTCGCAACCATTGTTCCTAATGACACACCTAAAGCGCCTACATATGCAGAAATAGAACCACCTCCTGGAGCCATAGATTCTCCAGCTGTTTCTTCAGCGAAGTCTTTAACAGAATAGTCAACCAGTTTTTTTGAATCATCTTCTAATAAGTATTCAATAATTTTTTCCTTTGGATTAAAAGGTTTTAAATCGTCTAGACCCAATGATTTTACAGCAATTTTAATTTTCTCATCTTCTGAAATTCCTACAGAACGTTGTTGTTTTTCTAAAAAATAATCTCCGGCATCTAGCATTGCTTTTAGAGGAATTAATCCAATTAACTCCGATCCAGTTACTCTTAAACCTCTTTTGGTTGCAGCTTTTACAGTTTCATCAAAAGCAACATGTACCGATGTAATACTTATATTGGTTAAATTGTATGAGATTTGTGCAATTCCATATTCTTCAATATACCAACCAATACCTTTTACAGCTTTTAATTTTCCTGGAATACGTATTGGTTCTCCATTTTTATCTAAAACTTTTTTTCCGGTAGCAGGATTTTTTTCTCTCTTAATTCTTCCAGCTTCACGAATATCAAATGCAATAGCATTTGCCCTTCGTGTTGAAGTAGTATTTAAATTTATATTATAAGCAATTAAAAAATCGCGGGCTGAAATAGCTGTTGCACCTGATTTTAAAACAGATTCATTAAATTCTGCAGGGCCAAAATCTGGTTTCCAGTCAGGGTTTACTAATTTTTCTTTTAAGCCTTCGTATTCACCTGATCTACAATTTGCTAAATTCTTTCGTTCGCCTTTTTTTGCTGCATTCTCATAAAAATAACCTGGAATTCCTAGTTCCTTTCCAACACGTTTTCCTAATTTGTGTGCATATAAAACTGTTTCATCTAAGGTAATTCCAGAAATTGGAACAAGAGGGCAAACGTCGGTTGCTCCAAAACGAGGGTGCTCACCTGTATGTTTACTCATATCAATCAATTCTGAAGCTTTTTTTATTAATCTAAAAGCAGCTTCAATAACCATTTCTGGTTCACCAACAAAGGTTATAACTGTTCTGTTAGTTGCTTTACCAGGATCAATATCTAATAATTTTACACCTTCAACTGTTTCAACAACTTTAGCTATTGTATTTATTTTTACAGAATCTCGTCCTTCACTAATATTTGGAACGCATTCAATTAATTGTTTAATCATTGTGTTTATATTTAGTATTCAAATTTAATTAGTTAATTCTAAAAATGATGTTACTATTTCAAAATATATACAACTTATTTTAGCAGAATTACATTTTAATTCTATTTTTGTCAAAGACAAGGTTTTTTAAAGATACTCTATGAAAAAAGTATTAATTACGGGAATGGCTGGTTTTATTGGTCATCATTTGGCAAAGTTGCTTTTAAATTCAAATTATGAAGTTATTGGTTTAGATAATATAAATGATTATTATTCACCAAAATTGAAACTAGCTCGTTTACAGGATTTGGGTTTTGAAACAAATTCAATTATGTATAATCAACTCATTAAAAATGATAATTGTTCTTTTATAAAATTAGATTTAACGGATTTAGATAATTTAAAAGAATTATTTAAAATATATGAATTTGACTATGTAGTGAATTTAGCTGCGCAGGCAGGAGTAAGGTATTCTTTAAAAAATCCGCATTCGTATGTAGATAGCAATATTACCGGGTTTTTAAATATTCTAGAGTGTTGCAGAGCATACCCGGTAGAGCATTTGGTTTTTGCTTCTTCCAGTTCAGTTTATGGATTAAGTGAAGAAATTCCATTCCACGAAGATAATTGTACCGATCATCCGTTAGCAATGTATGCTGCAAGTAAAAAAGCGAATGAAATGATGGCGCATTCATATGCTAATTTATATAATATTCCATCAACAGGGTTACGATTTTTTACAGTTTACGGGCCTTGGGGAAGACCTGATATGGCTTTGCATATTTTTACAAAGGCAATGGTTGAAGATAAGGAGTTTGAAGTTTTTAATAATGGTGATATGAGTCGAGATTTTACGTATGTGGCTGACATTGTAGAAAGTATTAAAAGATTACTTCCTTTAGCACCAAAAGAAAACAATCCACAGTTTAACCCTAAAAATCCTGTTCCATCAAAAAGCTCAAAGGCATATCAATTATTTAACATTGGAAATAACAGTCCGGTTGCTTTAATGGATTTTGTAAAGGCAGTTGAAAAGGCACTTAATAAAAAAGGTAAAATTGTTTTTAAACCAATGCAGCCAGGTGATGTTAAATGTACTTATGCAAATGTTGAAAGTTTGTTTGAGTATATTAATTTTAAACCACAAACTAAGTTAGAAGAAGGTGTAAAGGCTTTTGTAGAGAAGTACTTAGAATTGGATATTAATTAATAGCTTGTTTAATATAATCTTCAAATTCATAATAAAATAGTTCAAATTGGTGCATTGTTTGGTTGAAAAATTCAAAAGTATCTTTCCAAGTGTTTTTGTTATAAATACTAAACTTTTGTTGATGATTGATGTAAATTCTAAGAATTATTTTTCCATTTTCTAGCTGATAGTTGTTATCAAAAATTACTTCTGGCAAGTAATTGGTTTCTAAAATGGTTTTTAGTGAGAGTAATTGCTCAAACAACAATTCATTTTTTATTTCATCATTCGATTCAATGTCTAAACATACCAACGCTTTCTTTCTGTCAGCAACGAATTTGAAACTGAAATCTTTAATTTTGGTATTGTAAAGTAACCACTTTCTTGGAAAAGATTTTCCATAACTAATCCAAAAGTCTTTCCGAAGTTTTTCAGCCTCTTCTTTACTAAACATTTATCCGTGTATTTTGGCTTTTATGCCACGTGATTTCATAAATTCAGCTTCATATTCTAGCAAGCCATTCCATTTTTCGTCTACAAGAGTTCTATCTTGGTATTTTCGGGCAAAACTTAAAAACGTAGCATAATGATTTGCTTCAGAGACCATTAAATCTAGGTAGAATTTAGATAGTTCTTTATCTTTCATATTATCAGCAAATACTTTGAAACGTTCACAACTTCTAGCTTCTATAAGGGCCGCAATAAGTAACCGTTGAATTAAACTTTCCAATCGATTTTTTGTTTTTGGAAAATAATTTTGAAGATGAGCTGCGTAATCATTTTTTTGCCCGCGTCCTAAAACCATTCCTCGTTTTATCATTATGTTATGCACCATTTTAAAATGCTCCATTTCTTCAATAGCTATTAATGCCATTTCTTGAACTAACTCTGTTTCTTCAGAATAATTAATGATAATTGAAGTTGCATTTGCTGATGCTTTTTGTTCAGCATAGGCATGGTCAGTTAATATTTGCTGTAAATCATTTTTTGCAATTTCAGCCCATGATGTGGCTGTTTCAAATTGTAGACCAAGCATCATTATGTGTCAAATTTAAATTTAAGTTTTTCCAAAGTATTTTCAGATCCTACTAGAGTTATCACATCTCCTAATCTCATACGTGTATATCCATGCGATACAAGTAATTGTCCCTTTCTTTTAACTGAAAGTACTAATACATCAGCTGGAAGACGTAAATCTCTTAAACGTATTCCGTGTATATCATTATTCCTAATTTCAATATCCATAGAGTCCTGACCTTTATCCATTCCAAGTAATAAGGAAGTTGCATTTGGTGAACGTACAAAATGATCAAGTAAACTAACCATTGCAGTTGCAGGTTCAATTATTAACGCTCCTAGTTTATGAAATTTCTCAAAGTAATCTCTATTGTTTAGCCTAACAATAACATCGTTTGTTCCAACGTGTTCATAAAGAATATTGGCTATTTTAAAATTATCTACATCATCGAGCATTAAAATAAATGCTTCCGTTTTTTCTAAATCTAATTTTTTTAATGCTGTATGGCTAATTGAAGATAATTGTACTACTTCAAAACCACTAACTTCTTTTTTATTAGAACTGTCAATATTTACAATTCTTGACTCCCAGTTATGTTTTTGTAATTGAGAGGCAAGTGCAATAGCTTGATCTTCTAACCCAAAAATTAAAGCATCTCTGGTGCTTTCTAATTTTGGTATTTTTGCTCTTAAATGGCTTTCATTTACAAAGTTTAACGACCATTTAAATAAAGGAGGTCCCACCAATTGATTTAATACAATTATAGCTATAATAATGGTTTCAAATTGCTGTCCCCAAGTTGGAAATTCATTTGAAATTATAGTAGCTAAACCTAAAGCAACCCCGGCCTGCGTTAAATATGGCATCCAAGCTATAAAGGTGTATTTTTTATTGTCTTTGGCAGCAGTAACTCCAAAAATACCCCCAAAAAACATAGTTACAAGTCTTAAAAAGAATAAACCAACAGCAATTCCAAATACACTCATAAGTGTTTGAATAGATAATGAGGCTCCTGTTAATGTGAAAAATATAATGTATACTAAGGGACTAATTTCTTCTAAAACTTCTGAAAATTCAATACGATGTTTACTGTAATTTGTTAAAACAAAACTTCCAATAATACATATTAATAAAGGCTCAATTACAAACTCATGATGAAAATATTCAAACGATTTTATTTTGATATAGTGTGAGAAAAGATATACACTGTAGCCAATAATTAAAATTGCAATTCCTTTTAATTGTTTATCAGCATTTGTTAAAAACGGGATTTGTAATATTTTTCCTAATACGTAGCCTAATCCAAAAGATACAACTAGCTCAAAAAATAGAATTACAAAAAATAGAACATTTGTTGGTTCATCATTTATTAAAGCTTTCGAAATAGATAAACATATTGCAAACAAAATTATAACAAGAACATCTTTTAAAACAGTAACACCCATAACTGTTTTTGTAAATGGCCCGTTTGCTCGCATTTCATTTATAACTGCTATTGCAGAAGACGGAGATCGAGCAACAAATATAGTGGCAAATAATACCGAAATTCCAATTTTGTGTGTATTTGGAACATTTGCCATAAAAGGAATGTAATCGGCAATAAAATAAATAATAATGGCACTCATTACAAAAGTAATTATTAGTTGACCAATTGTCATCCATTTTATACTTTGTATTCTGCTTCTTAAATCATTTAAATAAAGTTCTGATCCAGCTGAAAAAGCTATAATTGCTAATGCAATTTCATTTAAGAAATTAAGTTTATCTAAACTTTCATTTGTAATAAAATTTAAGACTGATGATCCGGCAATAATACCTGTTATAATTAATCCGGTTATTAGAGGAAATTTTATTTTTTGAAAAATTTTTGAAATTTCATTTGCAGCAATTGCAACAATTAAAAAACCTACCAAAAATGTGATAAATAATTGTATGTCCAAATTAGATAATTTTAAGTGCTAATATACTAATTGGTATTTAAAAATTACTATTTATATATCTAAATCAAAAGTTCGTTTGAACAGTTCTATATTTTTATTTTTTTCTTTTAATTTTTGATATTTTTCTTGTGGAGTGTAAGCGTATTTTTTAGTTTCTTCCTCATTTATTTCAATAATTAATTCAACTGTGTAATTATTTAAATTTTGTTTGATATAGCGCATTAAGGCAGGTTTAAACTGCTCCAGTTGCTTTTTCATTAGACTTGAGGCGACTACAAAGTGAATATTGCTTTCAATAACTTTTGGAGCGTTGGAACTCATCACAGAAGAAACACTTTTATGACCTTTATTTGTTAGATAATTTGTATGCTTTTTCCAAAGCAATTGTAATTTATTTTCATCAAAATCATCGGCAGGTTTACTGTCAATTTCTTCAAATTCAACATCAATCTCTTCTACCTTTTTTTTTCGACCAACGCTTGTTAATGATAGGGCAGAAGGCCTTCTGTTTTCAATATTAAGAGTTTTTTTTGCAATTGGTATTTCAGGTAATTCCGCATCATTTATACCTGTATCAACAAGTTTTTTCTTTAACTTAGAAACTTCACTTTTTCTTATTCTAGGTCTGGTTTTTAAAGTTCCTTTGTTAAAGTGTAGTGCAGCAATTATGAAAGGTTTGCTATTTTTTTTTTCTCCATCAAAAGTGATAGAGGCCAATTGCATTAAAGTAAGTTCAACAAGCAATCGTTGATTTTTACTGGTTTTGTATTTTAAATCACAATCATTACTTAATTCAATAGCATTCAGTAAAAATTTTAAATCACATTTTTGTGATTGTTCTAAATATTTCTTTTTTGCATTGTCGCCAACTTCTAGTAAGTCAATAGTTATTTTATCTTTAGCAACTAATAAATCTCTAAAATGAGACGCCAAACCACTTATAAAGTGGTGCCCGTCAAATCCTTTTGATAAAATATTGTTGAAATGAATTAAAACTTCTGGTATTTTATTTTCAAGTAATAAATCAGTAGTAATGAAATATTCGTCGTAATCTAAAACATTCAAGTTTTCGGTTACAGCCTTTCGTGTTAATTCACTGCCAGAAAAACTAACAACTCTATCAAAAATTGACAAAGCGTCTCGCATTGCGCCATCGGCCTTTTGAGCAATTATATGTAGTGCATCATCATCTGCATTTATATTTTCCTGTTTTGCAATTTTAACCAAGTAATTTTTGGCATCAATAACACCAATTCGTTTAAAATCAAATATTTGACATCTTGAAAGAATGGTTGGGATAATTTTATGTTTTTCGGTAGTGGCTAATATAAAAATTGCATGTGCAGGTGGTTCCTCTAACGTTTTTAAAAATGCATTGAACGCAGCTTGTGATAACATGTGAACCTCATCAATAATATACACTTTATATTTACCTGTTTGCGGTGGAATACGCACTTGATCGGTTAAGTTTCTAATATCATCAACCGAATTGTTAGATGCTGCATCTAGCTCAAATATGTTAAATGCAAAATCTTCTTCTTCATTTTCTGAACTACTTTGGTTAATTCTTTTTGAAAGAATGCGGGCACAGGTAGTTTTTCCTACTCCTCTTGGACCTGTAAATAACAAAGCTTGTGCTAAATGGTTATTTTTTATAGCATTCTCTAAGGTATTGGTAATGGCTTTTTGCCCAACAACATCATTAAATGTTTGTGGTCTGTATTTACGTGCCGATACTATAAATTGATCCATTCAATATTAATTTTATACAAAAATAGTAAACCTATTTTGTTAGAAAAGTTTCTACTCCGAAATTTCGTAGATTTTATTGTATAAATGTTGATACTTCTTTATTATTTCATCACGTTTAGGTTTCATGGTTGGTGTTAATAAACCATTTTCTATTCCCCAAACATCTGGTGTGAGCTCAAATTTCTTTATTTTCTCCCAGTTACCAAACCCTTTATTTCCTTTTTTAATCTCTTTTTCAATTCTTTCTATTATATGAGGGTTTTCAATTAAATCTTGATTGCTTCCCGGAATTGGTTCATGGTGAATTCTAGCCCATTCACGCAAAAATTCAAACCCAGGTTGAATAATTGCCGCTGGTAATTTTTGACCTTCACCAATTACTAAAATTTGTTCAATAAAACGAGATTCTTTCATAGAGTTTTCCAACAGTGCAGGTACAATATATTTACCACCTGATGTTTTAAAAATTTCTTTTTTGCGACCTGTTATTTTTAAGAAACCATTTTCATCTAATTCTCCTTTATCTCCTGTATGGAAAAAATCTCCTGTCATTACACTTGCAGTTTTTTCAGGATCTTTATAATAGCCCATCATAATATTTGGTCCTTTTGCCAAAATTTCTCCATCTTCTGCTATTTTGACTTCTACATCATTAATTGGTTTTCCAACACTTCCAATTTTCCAGAATTCATTTTTTTCTGCATTTACAGTAATTACAGGTGATGTTTCAGTTAGGCCGTAACCCTCCATTATTGGCATTCCTGCAGCTGAAAATACTTTTGCTAAACGAGGCTGAAGTGCTGCACTTCCTGAAACCATGGTTTCAATATTTCCACCTAATGCGTCACGCCATTTACTAAAAATCAATTTATCTGCTATGGCTAATTTTTTAGCATACCACCAGCCATTTTTTTGATAGGGCTCCCATTTTAACCCCAACTTAACTGCCCAGAAAAAAAGTATTTTTTTTATTCCTTTTAATTCTAATCCTTTGTTAATAATACCATCGTATACTTTTTCAAGTAGTCTAGGTACAACACTCATAAATTTAGGTTTAACTTCTTTTAAATTGTCACCAATTTTATCTATTCCTTCTGCAAAATAAATTGAGCAACCAGCATATTGGTATAAGTAAAGTAGCATACGTTCAAAAATATGGCAAACAGGTAAAAAGCTAAGAGCTTTAAAATTACCTAATTTTAAAGGTAAACGTGGCGTTGAATCAATTACATTGGTGACTATATTATTATGAGAAAGCATAACACCTTTAGGCTTTCCTGTAGTGCCTGATGTATAGATAATTGTGGCTAAATCTTCTGATTTTATGGAATCCATTATTTTTTGAACTTCATCCTGAGTGCTTACATCTTCCCCAAGCTTTATAATTTCTTCCCAGTTTTTACATTTAGAAATTTTATCAAATGAATAAATTTCTTGCAGTGAAGGTACTTTTTTCTTAACTGATTTTACTTTTTTATACAATTCTTCGTCAGATAAAAAACAATGTGTTATTTCTGCATGGTTAAAAATATATTCAAAATCATTTTTTGTAATAGTAGGGTATATAGGAACACTTATAGCGCCAACTTGTAAAATTCCTATATCAAGAATATTCCATTCAGTTCTATTATTTGATGAAATTACTGCAATCTTATCTCCAGGTTTTACACCTAAATTTAAGAGACCTCTACTAATAGCATTGGCTTTTTTTAAATACTCTTCAGAAGAAGTTGCTACCCATTTTCCATTGTATTTTGTATTGAAAGCATTGGAAGTATTGTACGTTTCTAACTGGTAATGAGCAAAGTCGAATAGTCTGGTTACTTTGATAGACATGTTGTTTGGTTTAGTTTAGTGTTGCTGGCAAATTATGAAAATAAAAAGGATTATACAAGTGACAATATATACGTAATTTACGTTTAAAATTACGTATTTAAAAAGGTTGTTTTTTAAAATATTTATTTGGGTAAAATTACCTATAAAATTAAGTGAAAAATTTATTGATATATTTTTTTATATAAATGATGATATTTTTTCTTTATTTCTTTTCTTTTTATTTTCATAGTTGGGGTTAACAACCCATTTTCAATACTCCAAATGTCAGGTGTTAATTCAAAAGCTTTTATTTCTTCCCATTTCCCAAAACTTTTATTCATTTTCTTAATTTCTTTCTGAATACGTTTTCTAACTTTATTATTTGAAGAAATTCCTTCATTACTACCGTCAGTTTCAATATGTTTGCGTTTTGCCCATTCAACTATAAATTCATAATGAGGTTGAATAATTGCTGCCGGCATTTTTTCACCTTCACCTATTACAATAGCCTGCTCTATAAAACGAGATTCTTTCAGTTTTCCTTCCAAATGGGCAGGAGCAATGTATTTACCACCTGAAGTTTTAAACATTTCTTTTTTTCTATCAGTAATAGTTAAAAAGCCTTCGCTGTCAATATTTCCAATATCACCTGTGTGTAAATATCCATTTTTTATAGTTTCTTTAGTTAGCTCAGGGTTTTTATAATAACCTTTCATAACACTGGTACCTTTTACTAAAATTTCACCATCATCAGCAATTTTTATTTCAATACTTTCAAGTGCTCTACCAACGGTTCCAATTTTAAATCCCTCGTTTCTAAAATCATTTATTGATATTCCAGGAGAAGTTTCAGTCATTCCATACCCTTCAAAAATAGGAATTTTTGCTGCCGTAAATATTCTAATTAAAACAGGTTGTAAAGGCGCGCTTCCTGAAACTAAAAATTTAATATTACCTCCTAGAGCTTCACGCCATTTTGGAAAAACAATTTTATTGGCTATACTTAATTTAAAATGATACCACCATCCGTTTTTTTTGTAAGGTTTATACGTTTTACCTAATTCCACAGCCCAATAAAATAATGTTTTTTTGATTCCAGACAGGGTTGAGGCTTTGTCAATAATTTTGTCATAAATTTTTTCCAATAATCTTGGAACAACAGGAATAAAATGTGGCTTAACTTCACGTAAATTATCTCCTAATTTATCTATGGATTCTGCAAAATATATTTCGTATCCAATATATTGGTAATAGTAAAGTGCAAAACGTTCGTAAATGTGACAAACAGGCAAGTAGCTTATTACTTTATAAGTCATACTAGCTTCTAAATCTAGAGCTTTTGCACTAATCTTTGTGTTGTCAACAATATTTTTATGCGATAACATTACACCTTTAGGCGTGCCAGTAGTCCCTGAAGTATAAATAATAGTTGCTAAATCATTTTCTTTCACCTGATCTTTGAATAAATCAACATCATTTTGATTAGAAGTATCTTTTCCGAGCTCTAGTAATGATTTCCAGCTTGAAACTCCTTTAATTGTATCAAAAGAGTAAATATCTTTTAATTGAGTTTTTGATTGAATTTTACCAACTTTTTTATACAAATCTTTATTTGAAACAAAGCATAAAACAGCATCTGAATGATTGATGATATATTCATAATCATTAGATGATATAGTAGGGTATAATGGAACATTTATTGCTCCAATTTGTAATACTGCAACGTCTAAAATACTCCATTCAGCTCTATTTGTAGCAGTTACAACAGCAATTTTATCGTTCGGTTTCACTCCTAATCGTAATAATGCTCTACTAATAGTGTTTGCTTGTTCAATATATTTTTTTGTTGAGGTAGGAACCCATTCATCATTAATTTTAGAATTTAGACATTGGTCTAAGGGGTTAGTAGCTAATTGATTATAGGTGAAATCAAATAGCCTAGTAATATTTTTTGTCATGTAATGTATAATTGGTTGTTCGCAAAATAGAAAGAAAAAAAGGATTACACAAAAATGTAATCCTTTTAAATCTAATATATCTTGGTCTTATTCTTTAGTAATCCAATTATATGCGTTGGTAAAGGCCTCTGCCCAAGGAGAAACCTCGTCTTTTCTTCCTCTAGGATAATGCGCCCAATTCCATTGAAAAATAGAACGTTCAATATGTGGCATCATCACTAAATGACGACCATCTTTTGAGCTCATCATTGCTGTATTGTAATCTGAACCATTTGGATTAGCAGGGTAAGCTTCATAACCATATTTAGCAACAATATTATAAGCTTTCTCTTCCATTGGGAGGTTAAATTTACCTTCACCATGTGAAATCCAAACGCCTAAAGTACTTCCCGCTAGGCTTGAAAGCATTACAGAATTGTTTTCTTGGATTGTAACAGATGTAAAGTTACTTTCGTGTTTATATGAGTTGTTATGCAGCATTTTTCCGTGAACTTTGTGTTCGGGATTAATTTCTTCTAATTCCATGAATAACTGACAACCGTTACATATACCAACAGATAAAGTATCTTCTCTTTTGAAGAAATTTTGTAAAGCTGTATTTGCTTTTTCATTATATAAGAAAGCACCTGCCCAACCTTTAGCCGAACCCAATACATCAGAATTACTAAAACCACCAACAGCTCCAACAAATTGAATATCTTCTAATGTTTCCCTACCACTGATTAAATCGGTCATATGCACGTCCTTAACATCAAAACCAGCTAAGTACATTGCATTAGCCATTTCACGTTCAGAATTTGATCCTTTTTCACGAATAATAGCAGCTTTTGGTCTTGGTTTGGTAGCATCAATTACTGGAGCTTTACCAGTAAAATGTGTAGGAAATGTATATTTTAAAGGTTGCGTTTTATAATTATCAAAGCGATCTTTAGCCAATTCGTTTGCAGTTTGCTTGTCATCTAACAAATATGAAGTTTCATACCAAACATCTCGTAATTCAGGAATATTAAATTCTAAAACTTCACCATTGTTAGTTATTTTTACCGTTTCACTTCGCACTGCATTACCTAGTTCAAAGAATTCAATATTATTTTCAGCTAAAATACTTGGTGTATCTTCTGAATCACTCTGAAATATAATTCCGCTGTTTTCAGCAAATAAAACTTTTACAGTATCACTTTCACCTAATTTAGAAATATCAATATTTAAACCAACCATTTCTTGTGAAAAACACATTTCTAACAAGGTAGTTAGCATACCTCCAGCTGAAATATCATGTCCTGCTAAAACTTTACCATTTTTAATTAATTGTTGAACCGTATTAAAAGCATTTTTAAATTTAGCGGCATCTTTTATAGTGGGTGTTTCACTTCCAATTTTATTTTGAATTTGAGCAAATGAAGATCCTCCTAATTTATAAGAGTCATAGGATAAGTTTATATAATAAACCTTGTTTAAGCCACTTTTTTGAAGCACAGGTTCTACAACCTTGGTAATATCATTGCAATGTCCTGCAGCTGAGATTACTACCGTGCCAGGTGATAACACCTCTTCATTTGGATATTTTTGTTTCATTGATAATGAATCTTTGCCCGTTGGAACATTGATTCCTAATGCAATAGAAAAATCTGAAACTGCTTGTACGGCTTTATATAAACGAGCATCTTCACCTTCATTTTTACAGGGCCACATCCAATTTGCAGATAATGAAACAGACGTTAAATTATCTTGTAAAGGAGCCCAAATAATATTTGTCAAAGCTTCGGCAATGGCATTTTTGCTACCTGCAGCAGGATCAATAATTGCACTTACAGGTGCATGACCAATAGAGGTTGCTATTCCTTCTTTTCCATTAAAATCTAAAGCGCTAACACCTACATTATTTAAAGGTAGCTGCAAAGGTCCTGCACATTGTTGTTTTGCTACTTTACCACCAACACAACGGTCAACTTTATTTGTTAACCAATCTTTACAGGCAACTGCTTCTAATTGTAAAACTTGTTTTATATAGTTATATATTTTGTTTTGATGATAAGAAATATCCTTGTATTTTCTTTCAACAGTTTGATCATTCATAACTGTTTTAGGAGAACTTCCGAACATATCATTTAATTCTAAATCCATTGGTTTTTCACCTGTGGTTTTAGATTTAAAAGTGAACCTTTCATCATTTGTAACTTCTCCAACTTCATAATATGGAGAACGTTCCCTATCAGCAATTCTATGAAGATAATCAGCATCTTTTTCACCAATAACCAATCCCATGCGTTCTTGAGATTCGTTTCCAATAATTTCTTTTGCTGAAAGGGTAGGGTCGCCAATAGGTAATTTGTCTAAATCTATAATACCTCCGGTTTCTTCAACTAACTCTGATAAACAGTTTAAATGTCCACCAGCACCGTGATCGTGAATTGAAACAATTGGGTTTACATCACTTTCAACCATTCCACGAATGGCATTGGCAGCTCTTTTTTGCATTTCAGGGTTTGAGCGTTGTACAGCATTTAGTTCAATACCACTTTCAAATTCGCCAGTGTCGGCCGATGATACAGCAGCACCACCCATACCAATTCTGTAATTATCTCCTCCAAGTAATACAATTTTATCGTGTTCTTTTGGAGTATCTTTTAAAGCCTGTTCAGCTTTGCCGTATCCAATTCCACCAGCTTGCATAATAACTTTGTCAAAGCCTAATTTTCTAGATTCCTCTTCGTGTTCAAAAGTTAAAAGTGAACCTGTAATTAAAGGTTGTCCAAATTTATTTCCAAAATCGGATGCTCCATTTGATGCTTTTATTAAAATATCCATTGGAGTTTGATATAACCATTTACGTTCTTGCATACCATTTTCCCATGGTCTGCTTTCTTTTAATCTAGAATATGAAGTCATATAAACAGCTGTTCCGGCTAAAGGTAGCGATCCTTTTCCTCCAGCTAATCTATCTCTAATTTCTCCACCTGAACCTGTAGCAGCTCCATTAAAAGGTTCTACGGTAGTTGGGAAATTATGTGTTTCGGCTTTGAGAGAAATAACCGACGTATAATCTGATTTTTCGTAGAAATCAGGTTTGTCAGCTGATTTTGGTGCAAATTGCTCTACAGTTGGTCCTTCAACAAATGCAACATTATCTTTATAAGCTGAAACAATACTGTTTGGATGTTGTTTTGAAGTTTCTTTAATTAATTTGAATAATGAAGACGGCATTTCTTCACCATCAATAACAAAAGTTCCATTAAATATTTTATGACGACAGTGTTCTGAGTTTACTTGTGAGAACCCAAACACTTCAGAGTCTGTTAATTTTCTGTTTATTTTTTTACTTAAATTATTTAAATACTCTACCTCATCTTCGTTTAAAGATAAACCTTCCTGAATATTGTAAGCAGCAATATCATTAATTTCCAATACTTCTTCAGGTAGAACATCGATTGTAAAAATATGTTGTGTTAAAGCTTCATATTTTTGAAAAATCATTGGGTCAAAATCTTCCTTTTCATTTGAAGCTGTAAATTCTTCAATTCTAAGAATATCATTTATACCCATATTCTGAGTAATTTCAACGGCATTTGTACTCCAAGGAGTAATCATTGCAGCGCGAGGGCCAATAAAAAAAGCGTCGATAGATAACTCCTTTATTTTATGTTGATTTCCAAAAAGCCAGTTTAATTTTTGAATGTCTTCTTGTGAAAGTTCTTTTGACGTTTGCACAGCATAAATTTTGCTGTTTTGGTTTCCAAAGAAATGAATCATATTTCGATTTTATTTAGTAAAATGTTAGAAAGCGCAAATTTAATTAAAATAAAGGAAACAAACTTGCTTTAATTTTGATGAAATAGCGTAGTTGTTAAATAAGTTTTGAACAGTTTTGTTGTGAATTAAAAATTCACTTATTTAATAATTTGAATTAGGTTGAATACTATTTTTAGTATTTGGTATGTACCAAACGTTTTTATCTAAATCAATGCCACCATCCATTTCATTTTGAACAACACGATCAATTATAAAAATACCTTGTTTAGCCATATTATTGAAATTATCAATCCCATTGTTTGAAAAATTTTGCCTTGTTCTGTGAATATTAAATTTTGAAGAAAATTTTCTATTGAATTCTTGTTCAATGTTTGATTTTCCATACATAAATCCTAATAATCCTCCCCAGGTTGCTGTTGGGTTATCAGCATCCCAACCCATTAAACAGCCAATTTTAATAGTTTTGGTTAAATTTCCTTCTCCATAGAACAGGCTAACCAAACTTGATGCAAAGTTAATTCCAGCAGCAAAGCATCCATTGCAATAGAGATTTTTAGAGGTAATATTATAACCATCATCCTGATTCACCTGATATTTATTATAAATAGCATCACGAGTTTCTTCCCAAGGAATACCTTCTTTAAATTTTTCAAGAACAAAATCGAACATTTTAGCTGAATAAGAGCTGTTAGGAAGCCTTTTTCTGGCTTCTGAAGCCATCCAAATCATCTTTTCATTCATTGGAAGGTTTTCTTTAACTTTTGAAGCTAATGAATACATGATTATATAAAATTCTGAAATCCATTCTGAATTATATCTGGCTGTTGTTTGAATTGGTAAATGAGCCATTTTCAAGGCAGTTTCAGGCCTTGATGGAGCAAACAATCCAAATATTTCAGTAGTCAATTGAGCATCAATCATTTCAAATTCAGGGTTGTTATCTGGATGACCAGTGGCAGGAGGAAGGAGGCCTTTTTTCATTAAGTCAAATGCTTTTTGATTCGAAACCCATAAAAAATTTTCTTCCTCGGACTTTATGTGTTTTAACCAGCCTTTTTGAATTTGTTCTGGAGAAAGTATTGAAGTTTTATGTGTGAGCAGTAAATGTTGGTATATATATTCAATATCAGTATCGTCATCTGCACCCCAAATTTCATCTTCATTTTTAAAAACAAAATCGATTGTTGGAGATAAATCACTTGGAACACCTTGCCCCCAAATACTTGGTAAATCGGGTTTTCCCCAATCATCTCTTGTGTAAAATTTTCCTGTTTTAATATTCCCAATATTACCAATTTTATCCATTTCAGTTACTAATCCGGTCCAGTTTGCAATGCATTGTCCAAGCCAAAAGCCTTCTAATTTTTCAGCATATTTTTCCCTTGATATAATAATATCAGTATTACTTGGGGTGTATTTTGCATAATTTAAATGTGGATTCTTTTCAGAAATATTTTTTGAACTATCACATTTGCATGAAATAAATAGCATCAAGTAAAAAAAGAGTAGTAAATATGTTTTATGAGACATTTTTAATTTAATTTATAATTCTTCTCTTCGTTTTACTAATACTTTGTTTATTTCACGTGCTTTGTCCTTATTAAAGCTGTATTTAAACATTGTAAAAACAGTAAATGTAGTTAATTAAGGGGGGATTATATCTGTGATTCTGTGATTTTTCTTGGTTTAAGTTCTAATTTTTTTTGCGTTTTTTAAGTTGTGCGCGTATTTCATTAGATCTTTTTTCAGTAATATCATAATTACGCATAACTAAAATAGCAATAATTGTCCCTGCTAACGGAAAAAAGCAAAAGAAAGTATGTAATCCATCTACTGCGGATTGCTGGTCTGTAGTTGCAAGATCTGGGGTAAACCCAACAAAAGCAATTATAGCTCCACTAAGAGCTCCAGCAATTGCAAAACCAACTTTTACCATCCACCAATATATCGCTCCAAAAATACCTTCTCTACGCTTACCTGTATTCAGTTCATCAATATCAATAACATCTGCAGTCATTGACATCATAATTGTGAATAAACTTCCTATTCCAAAAGAGAAAAATGGCAATGCGATGATATATATCCAAGGTTTTCCAGGAACAAATAAAAACCATAATAAAATGTATCCAACAATAGAAATTGATTGAGAAACAAGAAATGCATTTTTCTTTCCTAATATTTTTGACATCCATGTTACCGTAGGGATAACAATAAATGTAGTTCCAAGAGCTCCCAGGCATCCAAATAGTGAAACCCAAACCCCAGAAGCTTCAACATTGCCATTAAAAAGCTTATATACTATCACAAAAAATGTAAGCGCAGCAACCGTATTAAATGCATTAAAAATAAAAAAAGTAGCAATACATAATTTTCTAAATTCCTTAATTTTAAAAGCCTCTACAAAACTGCAGTAAATCTTTCTTAAATTACCTCCAATATTTGATAAAGTTAACGGTTCGTAATCTTTATTTAATGTTGATTCACTTTTTATATATAATGCTGGTACAATGGCGCAAATTGCACAAGGTAGAGCTACCCATATAGCAAGTTCTCTTGCTGCTACATCTGCAGAAGGAAACCAAGCTGGATCGTACATGATTACCCAAAACCAAGGTGCAATTACCCATGCCCACTGTCCAATCCATTGTGCTACAGCCATAATATTGGTGCGTTCATGAAAATCATTACTCATCTCATATCCCATAGCTACATAGGGTACGCTAAAAAAAGTAAGCCCCAAATAGAAGACAATTGACCACACAAAGAAATACCAAAAATTATATTCTAAAGTGTTTTCTTTAAATAGTTGCCACATAAAAACGTAAGCAATTCCCATTATAATTCCACCTATTAGTACATATTGTCTTCGACGGCCCCAGCGTGATTTAGTATTATCAGAAATAAAACCCATAATCGGATCTGTTATAGAATCGAAAATTCTAGGAAAAAAATAGATAATACCCCACATCCAACCAGGAAAACCTAAGTCTTGTACCAAAACAACCATGAAAATCCCTAGTATTGCAGGAAACATTTGATTAGCAAACATTCCTACGCCAAAAGCCAATTTTTGGCCAAAAGGTACTTTCTCTTTAGTGGCTGTTTCGTAATTTGTCATAATCTATTTTATTTATTATTTTTAGTTTGTGAAAATTTTAATTGGCTAATGCAATAATGAATATGCAAAAATGTTGTACTCAAAAAATGATGGCAGCAATTTATAAAAGTTATTTATATTAACAGGTGTTTTGCACCTATACAACTACTATACAAAGCACCTATACAACTACTATACAAAAGGTTAATTTCAGCTTTTTTATTTATTTATAAAAATTGTGAAAATATTACTCAATAATATTGTAAGGTACAGAATGACAAGTGTTTAAGTGTTTTTTTTGCCAAGTTTTGTTATATAAATGATAGATTTAGTAATCTAAAACAAACTTACGTAATTTTGTAATTTTGATTTTTTATGTACTTAATAATCGTTGTTTTGTTAAGTTATTTTTTTTATTGAACAGGTGAAAAGGAAAAAAGACTAATTTAAATAGTGATACTTATAAACCCGAGTGGATTGGAAACTTTAATGGTCAGGTGAATTTAAAGATAGTATCTTAAGCTTAGATTGGACAAGGCAGAAATAGCTACAAGGAAACTGGAATAAAGAATGGCAAAAATATATTGCAATTAAAAACACAATTAAGAAAAAAAATGATTGTTATCATCTAACCTGATGTTATAAATTCTTTCTTAAGCTTATATGAGATTAACCCTAAATTCAATAGCAGTATTAGGTTAAGGTTGAAAGAGTTTTACTTAGTAAAAAGTCTAGTCTAAATAATAGACTATATACGGATATAATCCTCAAATTTATTAAATAGCAGTTCTTTTATTAGAGGTTTTGTCAATACATCATTACATCCCGCATCTAATGCTTTATTTTTATCACTATGAAGTGTGTGGGCAGAAAAGGCAACTATAGGTATGTCTTTTGAAATTTTGCGGATTTCTTGGGTTGCTTTTATACCATCCATTACCGGCATTTTTATGTCCATTAAAATAAAATCAATATCTGTATTCTTTTTAAATATTTCAACACCTTCTTTACCATTTACAGCTTTTAACACCTTGCACTTTGTTTCGTTAATCATTTTAGTAGTGAGTGCCATACTTAATTCATCGTCTTCAACAATAAGTATTTTATGTGAGCTTAAATCGGGTATTTTCTCTAAAATTATTTTTTCTGGTATTTCATAGGGATCATTTGTTTTTATAAATTGCACTGGTAGGCTAAAAGTAAATTCAGAGCCAACGTTTTGTTCAGAATTCACTTTAATATTACCGCCTATAGCAATAGCAATTTTTTCAGATATTGCTAGGCCAATTCCTACTCCTCCATGTTTTCTTGTGTGGGAGTCATCAGCTTGTCTAAAAAACTCAAATATAAGTTTATATTTATCTTTAGGTATTCCAATCCCAGTATCTTTAATTGAAATGGTTAGAATGTTTTTATCAATTAATTTTATTTCTAAGCTAATAAATCCTTTCTGTGTAAATTTAACAGCATTTCTTATTAAATTAGATATGATTTGTGTTATTTTTGGTTGGTCTACTTTTATTTTTTTTATTGATAACAGGCTGTCAATTTTGAAGTTCAACTTAATTGATTCCTGTTTTTGTGCATCATTCAAATATGCTTGCAATTGCTTTTTTAACTCTATGTATATGTCTCTTACATAAACTTCGTTTTCTCTAATTGTAACATCCGATTGCTCAAGCAAAGCCAAGTCAAAAATATCTTCTAATATAGCTAAAAGCATTGTTCCACTTTCGTGAATTATTGCTGCAAATTTAGATATACTTTTATCGTCAGTCATATCAGGAATTAATTCACTAAATCCAAGAATGTGGTTTAGGGGTGTTCGTAATTCGTGATTCATGGTAGCAAGAAAGGCAGATTTTAATCGGTCGCTTTCTTCAGCTTTTTCTTTTGATGTAACAAGTTCTTCCCATAAGGCCTTTTTTTCTGTAATATTTTCCTGAATCCAAATAAAATGGGAGATTTTACTATTTTTATTGTCAATAATAGGCGAAATAATAGATCTAACCCAAATTATTTCTCCACTTTTAGTTTTGTTTTGGAGTTCCCCATACCAAATTTCACCTTTTAATATAGTATTCCATAAATTATTGTAGTATTCTTTTGTTTGCTTCCCAGAATTTAAAATTCTTGGATTTTTGCCAATGCTTTCTTTCTCGCTATAGCCAGTTATTTGTGTATAAGCATTATTTACAAATTCAATTTCAGCATTGTAATTTGTAATTGCCGTAGAAATGGGACTTTCGGAAACAGCTTTGCTAATAAGCCGGAGTTGGAGTTCTGCTTTTTTATTTTCAGTAACGTCAAAAATGATGGAATACACCACCTTCTTATTATCTTCAAAAATATGACCACTATATACATTAACAAAACGAACATCGCCATTTTTTAACTTATGTTCAAACTCAAAGTAATTTTGTTTTTTTTCCAAGCTATCTCGCATTACTTGTTTTTTCTCTTCTTTTGGCAATACATTAATGTGGTCAATATTCATTGATGTTAGTTCGCTAATGGACCAACCATAAAATTCAGATGCAGCGTTATTGGCACCTATTATTTTTCCGGTATTTGGATCAATCAATAGGTTTACAGCTAAATGACTATCAAATAATTTTCTAAATTTTGATTCGCTGCGTTTAAGGGCCTTTTCATCTAATCTTCTAATAATTGCATTTGATAAAATAGTAGCATAAAGAAGTATTAGAGTCTCATCATTAGCAGTCCATAATTTAAGTGGTATTAAATTATCAAAACCAATAAATCCATATAACTCATTTTTAATATAAATAGGAACAGCAAGCAATGAATGAATATTTTGTGCCTGTAGTATTTCTTGTTCATTTTTTGCTTTAGCAGGCATATTTCCAACATCTTCAATTTTTATTAAATCATCATTTTTCAATTTTTCAGTCCACCAAGTGAAATCTGCTAAAGGAAGATTCTGAAGATTATCTTTTTCTGCAGTAACTCCTTGATTACACCATTCATGAGTATTGCTAAGTGTTTGTGTTTCATAATTTATGTGAAAAAGATAAACTCTGGATGCTTCGTTTAATTCAGCAAGATTCTGAAATGACTTAATAATTGCATCATCAAAATTTTTGCTAGCTATAAAGCGAGATGATATTGATGCAATTTTTTCTTCAAATTTCAATCTCTGTTGCAATTCTTCATTTGACTTCATCTTCTCATCAACATTCGTCATGGTTACTAATAACGCAGGATTATTGTTGTAACTAGTGTTAGAAATTTCGACCTGAAACCAAATTGGATTACCATTTTTGTGTATTGATCGGGCTAAAAAAGAGTCTAACACTTTTTTCCCTTCTAGTCTATTTTTATTTTGCATTAATACAAATTCAACATCTTTATGATATACAAATTTAGACCATTCGCTACCAATTAGCTCTTCTCTTGAAAAACTCAAAATTTTTAATATTTCTTCATTAGCATATTTTATTTCTTTGCCCTGCACAATCAAAATAGAAACACGGATATTTTCAAGAAGACTTCTTGAATTTTCATCACTTTTGCTAAGTGCCTTCGTTGATAAAATCCTTTTGGTTATGTCGGTAAAGGTTGTGTATACTTGATATGGTTTTGTTTCACCTTCTTTAAATTGTGGTATAGCATTTATTTCAATCCAAACGTGATCATTTTTTTTTGGATGAAAAACGCCCATTATTACATTGTTAATAGGTTTATTATTTTTTAATGCCATCATTGCAGGGTGCTCTTCACCCGGAAAATCTGACCCATCTTCTTTTATTGTTCTCCAGTGAGGATCTATAGATTTTTTACCCTGCATTTGATCAATACTTATTCCAAGTATTTTCTCAGCAGCTGGATTGGCTGCAATAATTGCGCCTTGTGGATTCTGATAGACAATTCCTAGGGGCAGGCTATAAAAAAGTTTGTTGTTATCCATATTAAATTCAAAACTTGTCTACTTATTTAAAAGCAGTATTCTTTATAATTTTTCCGAACTAATTATACTATTTTAAGTAATTGGGGTAAAAATGAAGGGTTTCGTATTTTAGATTTCCTAAGTTTTTTACAGTTATAAAAATACAAAAAAAACCAGATTAATTTATAGTAGAAATTCTTATTATCTTATTAATTATGTTATAATTCAAAAATATCGTTCATCTTTCCAATTCTAAATCCTTGTTTAATTACATTTTCAACCTCTTTACTTTGCGGATTGATAAGAGGATTGGTATGATTGAAATGAATAAAAATTATTTTATTCTTTGTAGTACTATCTAATTCTTTAAAAGTAGTTAAACTTTCAATAACAAAAGGATGCGGAATTTCAGAAATATCCCTATTATATTTCATTTTCCATCCAAACCTACAATTAATATTATTTATTTGATATTGTTACTAATAGTTTAAGATTATGATTTAGTTGCGTGAAAATCGCAAGGATTTTGGTACAATAAAATCAGTTTAAATATATTAAAACGTTAATCGATTATTACCATAAGTAGCAGTGAACTAAACCTAATGTTGTATACTGTTTTAACTTTTGTTTTATTCTTTATTCAAAGTAATTTTTGTAAACTGCTAGGTGCTTTTTTAATGTACTATAACTTTCTTTACATTTATTTAAATCATTTGAAGAAAGTTTAACAAATAGGTCTTTTATTGGAACTAAAAAATTGTGTAACTGATTATGGGCTTCTCCCGTCATATTACATTTTTCAAAAATTATAGTGAATTCTAATTTGAGATTTTTAGTTAATTTGTTATATGCATTAACATCGTCTTTATCTGTGAATGAATTCATTAATATAATCATATTGTTAACTCCAGTTGTAGTCTCTTGATTTGCTGTCCAAAGTTTTCCATTATCTAATACAAGACTATTAACTTTTGAATGATGCTGTTCAGTTGTTTTCTCTACTTTTTCTGTTTTCTTGTGGTCTTGATTTTCTTTTGTTTGGTTGCCACAAGAATATAATAATGTGAAAGTTGAAACTATTAATACTTTTATTGCTGTTTTTTTCATTTTTGCTATAGTTTATTTATATATTTTATTATCCTTTATGTCTTCATAAAAATGAGCATAACTTACTTGTGCATAAGGAGCAAGCCATAAAAATCCAATTCCTAAAGTCAAAACACAAAGCAATGCCCAGCCTATAAATCTTAATCCTAAACAGAAATATTTCCATTTATAGCCGTACATCATTTCTTCACTTTTTCTTAATGCATCCATAGGTCCAATTGAATTATTTTCCGCTAGAATATAAAAAACTTGTGAATATGCAATTGCTGCAATAATTCCTGGAATAATTAATAGTAACATCCAAAGAAATACAAATATTACCATTAAAACATAGGCTCCTAATGCTGTTCCAAAATTCTGAAAACCTTCAAAAATTTGCTCTAATCTAGCGTCTTGTTTTCTTGCTAATGTTAATGTGAATATTGCAATTCCTAATGCCATTGGTCCTGCAATTATTAAGGATGCTATTGGTCCTGCAACAGGTACAATTTGTACAGCTCCAATAATTAACATATAAAATAGAAATGTTCCTATTGCTAATCCCCATTTCCCAGATAAAGATTCACGTGCCTGTTTCATTAATTCTTTGTTTTCTTTTACCATTTGTTTGTTTTAAATTATTTTTTTGTGAATTATTTTTTGATGATTACTAATACAGTCATATTAATTTAACTAATAAAGCTCCATTTCTTTTATTCATACGTTTTCTAAGCGCTAAATATAGCAAATACAAATCGAACATAAAATCTGCGAGACATGAGCAATGCGAACTGGCGTAGCAATTTTTTGTAAGTAGGCTTACACTAGTGATTTGACACGTTGTACGTTACGGTTATTTCACTAAATTACCATTTATAAATGTTTTTAAACATTTTATTGTGCTTAATTCATTTGATTGAATTTTTAATGGATTTTTATCTAAAATAATAAAGTCTGCATATTTTCCTTCTTCCAGAGATCCTATTTTGTCTTCCATATTAATTTGCCAAGCTGCATTTATTGTCATTGATTTTATAGCTTCAAGTACTGTTATTTTTTGATGATCACCTAATACCTCGCCTAAAATTGTTTTACGCTCTACAGCAGTTTGAATTAAACTAAAAGGATTGCTTTCAAACATTGGTTGGTCAGCGTGTAATGAATACTTAATTCCCTTATCTTTTATAGATCCTACAGGTAATATAGTTGAAGCTCTATCATTACCAATCAAATTATTTTTTAGTGCATCACCGTAATAATACAAATGATTGATATGAAAACTAGGCGTAAGGTTGAGCTTCTTTAACCTATCTATATTTTCTTCAGGAAAAAGTAAACAATGTTCTAATCTGTGTCTGGATGTTGAGTAATCAAGTTCATTTTTTAGTTCTTCATATACGTCAATAACTTCGTTAATAGCAGCATCTCCTTGAGTGTGCAATGCTATTTGCCATCCTTTATTGTGATAATTTTTTATAAACGATTTTAGGGAATCTTTTCTAATTAAAGCATTACCTTTGTAATTAGTTGGAATGTGTAGTTTGTGATTTGTTAATTTGTTATCTAAATAGGGGTCATTTAAGTACATAGTACCAATATATGGCGAGCCATCATACCAATGTTTAATACCAATAATTCCATAAAAATCGTTTCTTTCATCATTTTTTTCTGGTAATAAATGCACCTTATCGTATCGCATATACATAAAATGTCTAGGATTTTGTTTTCTTTTAGGTAGATATCCTATTTTTTCTAAAAAACTTCCTAATATAGAAGGTTCATTATTTGACAGATGTTTAAAAAGCATTAAAGGTTTCTTATCTTCAATTGTAATTCCTGCCGATACAATTGTTGTATTTCCTTTTTGTGCATAGTCACGCATTACGTTAGATGCAACCTTACTTAATTTTTTAGGCGTTAATACTTCCGATTTTAGGACATCAAAAAATGGTTTTATTGCTTCTTGTTCTACAATTAGACCATTCAGATTACCGTCTTTGTCTTTACCGTAATAGCTATGATTAGAAGGATTTGAAGTTTTTTTATGTATTCCTACAACCTCAAATGCTTTAGAGTTTGCCCAATAATTATGTAAGCTTTGACTAAAAAGTAAAACTGGATTTTCTGGTGCGATTTTATCGAGATATTCTATTGAAGGAGGTATTAAATCACTTACTAAAATGGGATCAATACCTTTGCAAATAATCCATTCGCCCTTTTGTGCCGTTTTGACAATGTCTTCAAAAGTATTCCAAATTTCTTTATTTGAATTAAATTTAAATCCGGATAAATCGTGCATTTCAGACAAAAACATACTGATAGAGAAATGAGTATGCGGATCAATAAACCCTGGTAATACCGTATTTCCTTCTAAGTCTACTACTGTTGTGCTATTGGATAAGTATTTTTCTAATTGCTTATTACTTCCTATTTCTACAATCTTTCCATCTGTAATGAATATGGCTTCTGCTAATGGTTGTTGCTCATTTAGAGTAATTATATGACCATTTTTATATAGGGTAGGAGTTGTATTCTCAAAATCTTGTGTAATATATAAATATGAAATAAACACAAGACATATTAAGAATAGACTTATTTTTAATGATTTACTCATAATTAATGCTTGAATTGTGGCTACTAACGGTTTAGGGTAATGATTTAGTTGCTTAAAATCCACTAAGATTTTCATACAAAGAAATCAGGTTAAATATATGCAATGTTTGTCGGTTTGTTATTGAGTTTAAAAGTAAGCATAAATTTTATACGTTGTAGTGGCTAGTTTTTATTTCTAATTATTTTAACAATTCTTTTATTTATGATTTCTGACAAGTTCCAATTGTATAGCTTAGGATCGGTTGTATTATAGAAGTGAATTACTACAGTATCAATATTTTCATAATATTTTGCAAAACTTTGGTATCCCGGAACCCAACCTGCATGTTCATACTCATAAATGGAATCATATATTTCCTGTTCTCCCTGTTCAAACAATGATCCATCGTTCAAAGCCCTTAGGAATACACCCACGTCTTCTGCTGTGGCTAGCATACCATGTTCATCTTCCTTTAAATCATGGGGGTGCCCTACATGGTAACCACTCATCACATTGTCCATATTCACTTCATTTAGCGAACTGAAGGTGTTGTTAAGATTTAGCGGCATTAGAATTTCTTCCTGAATGAATTGAAAGTTATAATAACCTAGCTCATTATCCATTATTTTATTGATTAACAGGTAATTTGTATTGCAATATTCATAGTCTTCACCGGGTTCAAAGTTGGCCGGCTTGTCCAGAATTAATGCAAGACTTTCTTCATAGGTCTCTGTTGGATCTGCCCAAAAATTTGGAGCATCCGTAAAATTTGGAATACCGCTTCTATGTTGAATCATTGATTGTAATGTGATTTTCTCAGCATTATTAATGCTGCCTCTAAGCTCAGGTAAATAATCAGCTAACGTTTTATCTAAAGAAAGGCGTTTATCATTTACCAATTTGGTAATAGCCACAGCATCATATAATTTACTAATACTGGCAATTTTAAATAGGGCTTCAGGTTTGGCAGGTATTTTGGATTTTCGATTGTGCCAACCAGAAGCAAAGTGCTGAGGTGATTCACCAGCTTGGTCAACATAGACTATCATTCCATCAAACCCGTGATTAATAGCCTCATCTAATTGTTTTTGAACTGAATTAGGTAATGGCATTATCCATGCCTTAACTAATAGCCATGGAACGAAAAACAATGAGATTATTGTTCCAACAAGTAAAACTACTCTAAGTATTATGGTTTTATGTTTATTCAATTTATGTTTGTTTATATTGTAAGTATGCACTTACAAAATTTCATTTAAATCTTAAGAATTAAATTTTTTCATCTCTGAATCGTTGAATTTTTATGATGTAGTGTAAGAATAATTCAAAAGTTTATTAAAATTAGCTACAGCGCCACAAGGTAAAAAACATAGACCTTTCAATTAAGCCTAAAGGCCCTATATTTTCTTAAACATTGTTAGCAACTTTTTTATTTCCAATCCCAAGATAAAATATTCCATTGATCGGTTTCATCATTGAAAGTAGATATTGTTTTAAAGCCTACTTTTTGGTGAGCTCTCATTGACCTTGGATTGCTTGAAGATACTTCGGTTAGACACAAATCAAATCTACTAGAGTAGACTTCTTTGTGTTTCAGATATAAATTTTTGAAAACCTCTTTTCCTCTAAATTTTTCAGAGATACATACTTGACCCATCACGTAATAATTAAAGTTACTCAGTTTAGAGTTTTTATATAGGGTATTCTCAAAAGTGTCAAACATTGGAATAAGAATAGGAATAAGATTTCTAAATTCTTTAAGCATTACCAAAGCATATCCAATTACTTTACCATTTTTAGTGGCAATTATTTGTTTCGCTTTTTTATTCATTAACGATAGTAACTCAAAGTTATGTCTTACTGTTACAAATCCATTTTCTTTTTTTAAATCAGGAGATATATTCTCATAATGGTTGTCATTTTGTAGCTCTAAGATTTGCTCCAGTTCATTATTTGACTCAACTAATTTGAACTCCATTTTGTTAGGTTAATTTTTACTAACGTTCCGTGTATGGTGTCTTAGGATCCCGAAAGATGCTATGTATTATACATATTGTTGTGTTTTTGTATTTCAATTATTTCGGATTAGCAATTTGACCACCAATAGCCCAATCTCCTTTTTTAATCTCCTCAATGACAACCCACTGGCCTGGTCGTGTCTTTTCTCCACAGACATCAATTAAAGCCTCAGTCACCTTTTTAAGCATCTCTTTTTTCTGTTCGTTGGTAAATACATTTTCAATAACTCTTATCGTAGTAAATGGCATATGTGATTATTTTAAGTTAATTAATTCAAAATTAGTGACTTTTTTAGGCTTGTTCACTGTGGTCGTGTATAACCGTTCAGCTAGCAATAAATATACTAAATTTTCGGTGATGTACTACATTTAGTAATTCCGTGTGAATACGGACGTAGGCGAATCTGCCGTTATTGTGGTTATACATTGTTGCCTGCTGGTTTTTTATTGTTTATTGCAACAAAATACTTATATTGGTTCAGTATTAACAAAAACCTTACACAATGAAAAAAATATTAGTGACAATTTTGGTTGCTGCCCTGTTTGGCAGTTGTAATACCAATCCAGATTATGCTAAGAATTTAGCCACAGCCCAAAAAATATTCGAATTACATGAAAAAGAGGACTTAGATGGACAATTGGCACTTGTCAGTAAAGACATAGAGTTAAGTACATCTGTATACGGTTCTGAAGCAGCTGGATATGAGCAATATGTAGCAATGATTAAAGGATATCACGCTGCTTTTGACGATATAAAATACACAGCAAATGTATGGCTCCCAGGATCAAATCAAGCGGGTGTTTTGGATGGCAGTGTAAGAACTTATGGTACTTGGACAGGGGTTAATGTAGCTACCGGAAAAAGTTTAAACCTTATGGGGTATTGGTATTTTAATTTTGATGATGGAGGAAAAATTATTGCGCAAGGAGATTTCTTTGACTTTGGAGGAATGTATGATGCGGTATATCCAAAAACCAAAATATTTGCCAAAATAGATGTGAAGCAAGGAAAAAGTGAAAATCTGCTGACTCTTTTAAATAGTGAAGGAGGCTTGCCTGCAACCAGAGCTTACCAAGGTTGTCGTTCTGTTGAAATGGTATATAATGCTGAATTCAATACCATTTGGGTCATTTCTGATTGGGATTCTAATGATGCCTATCTGGAATATTTGAATTGGAGACAAACAGGAGACCAATACAGTCTCATTGAAAAAATGATACCTCTGATGAGTGGAGGTGTTACTGGATTGTCACTCGCGCATACAAACAGTAACTATACGATCTTTTAAAGATAACTAAAAGTAATCTTGGTCAAATACTTTACTAAAAAACAAATCCGTAATTTCCTATTTTTAAGGTAGCTACGGGTTTTTTTCGTGGAGAAGAGGGGAGTAAAATCAAACTATTTTGGGGAGGATTTATTAGAATTGGATAGGTTTAGCTGAATGTGGTTCAACGGCCCTGGCTATGAGTAGTGGGGTATAATAGTACACTGCTTTTCGGCTGAACCGCCATGTTTGGTTAATACCTCAATTTAGGAATTTCCACTCAACCGCTATTACTGATAGCCATTATTGGGCATTAGTTTTCTTGCTTTAATTACTCCAGATGGCCATGTATTTTGGCTTAGTTCCAGATCTTTTTCTATTGTAAAACCCGCTTCGATCAAATTTTCTTTAATAGTTACAGGTCGACACCCGGTTAATAAATCTGGAACTTTCTTGGCAACCATGAAATTGTTTACAAGGATGTCGAACGAGTTATCCGGAAAATCGAGGTTTAAAACATCTCCTTCTTTAAGTTCATAGTTAGTGGATTTTGATTTTTGAAGCGCTTTTTTTGCCCTTTTGAGCATTTCAGGTGACAGGTCAATACCTATGTTCTGACCATTTGGGTTTTGGCCAACAATTCTTTTAAACACACGCCCTGTACCACAAGCAACTTCCAATATTTCTTGACCGTCTTTGATGCCAGCTAATTTTAGAACCATTATTGCTGTTTTGGATTCAGTTAACCTGCTCCAGAAATTGTAAAACCAAGCTACTTTTCTGTAGCTATCTTTAGTTTTTTCCTTGTTTAATTCTCGTTTTAAGATAGCCATTCTTGCTTCATTTCAATTACGCCCAACGGTCTTGTATAAGATTAGTTGCGTGCTTTAAGTAACTAATTTACTAGATTTAAACAATAACTAAAACAATATTATAAAAAATATTAATATATATATTCAAATGGCACGCTTTCAACAAATAAAATATAAGATTATATTTTTATCTAGTATAAAATATAGTGTATATTGGGGGTTTATTACGAATCTAATAAAATGCTAAACTCCAATTTCTAAAAAAAATAAAATTTGTAAAATAGCTAAAACAAGAATTACCATATTATTCTTTACAAAATGTTGTTAACCAAGTCTAACTGTTTGGATACCGGTAATTCGCCCAGATGAAAGTTCAGTAGGAAATCAGTACAAAAAGCTAATGAATAATTTATATTACATTAAACAACGGGACTTAAATATTGTTGTAAAAAATAATTTTAATAAGTTTTATATTTTTTAAAAAGTTAACTTATTTTTTTGAAATACGAAATTCTCATATCATTTATAAGTGCTTCAATAGCATTAACAATTATGCCCGGGCCTGATATTATTTATGTATTGCTGCAAAGTGTTTCAAATGGTAAAAAATACGGAATTGTAGCATCACTTGGCTTGGTTTCAGGTATAATAGTTCACACTACCTTGGTAGCTTTTGGGGTATCGGCACTTATCAATCAGTCACCAAAATTATTATTGTTATTAAAAATTATTGGAGCAGCGTATTTACTGTATTTGGCTTTTAAAAGCTATTTTTCTTCTGAGGAGATAAACATTCAAAATAAAGTTAAAAAAAGAAAGGTACTTAGTTTATTCAAACAAGGTTTTATAATGAATGTTGTAAATCCAAAAGTATCCATTTTCTTTTTGGCTTTTTTCCCAGGGTTTTTATACAGCGATACGCAAAATACGGTGATGCAGTTTTATGTTTTAGGAGCATTGTTTATGATACAGGCACTCCTCATTTTTTCAATAGTATCAATTTCATCCGGATATTTTTCAAACTACATACAAAATCATCCAAAAATGAATGCCAATATTAAATGGGCTAAGGTGCTTGTTTTTATCGGAATTGCATGTTTTATATTAATATCATAATTGTATATTTGATGCAAGAATGACAAAAGTAAAAATTATAGAATGCCCGCGCGATGCCATGCAAGGCATAACATCACATTTTATTCCTACAAATACAAAAGCACAATACATAAATGCATTGTTGCGTGTGGGTTTTGATACCATTGATTTTGGTAGCTTTGTGTCGCCTAAGGCCATTCCACAAATGCGCGATACGGCACAGGTTTTAAACCTGTTGGATTTAAGCAATACCAGCAGCAAATTATTGGCTATTGTTGCTAATGTTCGTGGAGCAAATGAAGCTTCAAAATTTGAAGAAATTTCTTATTTAGGCTATCCTTTTTCTATTTCTGAAATATTTCAAATGCGAAATACCGGAAAAACCATCAATCAATCGGTTCAAATTTTAAACGAAATTCTGAATATTTCCCAAAAAACAAATAAAGAAGTGGTAGTGTATTTATCTATGGGGTTTGGAAATCCTTATGGAGATGTATGGAATTTAGATTTGGTTGCAGAATGGACAGCTAAACTAGCTGCTATGGGAATAAAAATTATTTCACTTTCTGATACTATTGGCAGTTCAACTCCCGAAATTATCAACTATTTATTTTTAAATTTAATTCCACAATATCCAACCATTGAGTTTGGTGCGCATTTACATACAACGCCAAGTGCGTGGTTTGAAAAAGTAGATGCAGCCTATAAAGCCGGCTGCAGTAGGTTTGATGGTGCAATTAAAGGATACGGCGGATGCCCAATGGCTAAAGATGATTTAACAGGTAATATGCCTACTGAAAAATTACTTTCATACTTTACCAATGAAAAAGCCATTACAAATATTCAAGCTATGAGTTTTGAAAGTGCTTATAATGAAGCACTTAAAATATTTGTTTAAACTATTTATTGTATATCTACACTATTCCTGTTACCTTTTCTTACTTGTATTGCTTGTTATTTTAATATCATAACTTATTAGGGAGCTTCTTTTCCTTTTTTCAAGTTTATTTTATGTTACTGTTTAATAATTAATTATGCAACTACAAGAACTATAACTGACAAAATCACATTATTTATAATTATTCTAAATAAGTCTTTGTATTTCAAATTTACTTTTATACATTTGCCCTTATTTAAAACGAGTCTAAATAAAATAATATAAATAATAAAAAATGAAAAAAATACAATTAGTTTTAGCAGCGGTATTAGTAAGTTCTTTAATGTATTCACAAGAACAAATAGAAAATTCGGGAAATCGTTTATTTAAAAATGGTTTAGTTAAAGGAGTTACTCTAGGAGGGTATGCACAAATTGACTACAATGAGCCAAATGGTTCAGCAGCAGGTAAACTTGATGTTCACAGAATGGTAGTGCTTTTTGGGTATAAGTTCAACGATAAAGTAAGTTTTTTAACCGAAATTGAATATGAGCACGTAAAAGAAGTGTATGTTGAACAAGCCTATTTAAAATATAAAGCAGGCAATGTAAATGTATTGGCTGGTTTAATGTTAGTGCCTATGGGTATCATTAATGAATATCATGAGCCAACAACATTTTATGGTGTTGAACGTCCAAATGTAGATAAATACATTGTCCCAACAACCTGGCGAGAAATGGGTGTAGGTATTTCAGGAAACATTGACAATGCTTCGTTAAAATATCAGGCATACATATTTAACGGATTTAAGTCGTATGTTGGTGGAGCAGGAGTACTTCGAGGATCTGATGGTTTACGAAAAGGACGTCAAAAAGGTGCAGAATCAGTGGTAAGTAATGCAAATTTTTCGACAAAGTTAGATTATTATGGCATTAGAGGTTTACGCGTGGGAGTATCGGGTTATTTTGGAAAAACACAAACCGATGATACCAGCATTGACGGATCGCAGGTAGGAGTTGCAATGTTAGGGTTAGATGCTCGTTATAGAGTAAATAATTTTAATTTCAGAGCACAGTATATTACAACCAACCTAAGAGATACTGAACAGTACAATGCCTTAACAGGTAAAGATTTAGGTTCTAAATTAAATGGATTTTACGCTGAAGGAGCTTATAATTTTAAATTAAAAGGTGAAGAGGTGTTAACCCCTTTTGTACGTTATGAAAAATACAACACACACGCTTCAACAGAAGGTGGATTGGTAGCAAATAATGCATTTGACAAAAACGAATTAATAGTTGGATTAAATTATAAAGTTGCTGATGGAGCAGCTTTCAAGGTTGATTATCAATTGGTTAATAATGAAGTTTCCGGAAGTGATACTTCAAAACAACTAAATGCAGGAGTTGCAGTTTGGTTTTAATAATTGATTTGTAAAGAAAACTATTTATCACACTGAGCTTGTTGAAGTGTGAGATATAGAAAAAAATGAACACTTTTCGACAGGTTCAAGCTAACAATAATCTCATAAAGTTATTGCGTCACGCTGAGCTTGTTGAAGTGTTTAATTTTAGGTTCAATCAATTTTAAATATTTGAAATGAAAAAAATAGGTTTTATAATAATTTTATTTATTACTACCACCGGATTTACTTCTAAAAGAGTGCAGGCTCTTATTGAAAAAGAAGTAAAATCGGTTTTTAATATTGAATCGTATACAACAGAAAGTATTTCAGTTTCAAGTGAAATAAATAACTCGCTACCTATCAAAATTGAGGATAACAATTTTGTAAAAATTAGTCATAATCATCAATTAAAAGGGTTCTATTATATTGGTAAAGCTTATGGAAAAGTTGATTATTTCGACTTTATTGTTATTTTTAACCAAGATTTGATAGTTTCGAAAGTAAAAATTTTAGTGTATCGTGAAGAACATGGTGCTGAAGTTGGGAGCAAACGTTGGTTAAAACAATTTAGTGGAAAATCAACTGAAAAGAAGTTGGTTTTTCAAAAAGATATTGCAGGAATTTCAGGAGCTACATTATCGGCAAAATCACTTACCAAACAAGTCAATAAAGTATTGAAAACGGTAAGTATATTACATCAAAAACAAGTTATTTAATGCAAATTCACGGCAGTATTCATCAATTTCCTAAAGAACTAAAAATAACCATATTAATTTTTGTAGCTGCACTAAGTATTGGTTTTTACGGAGGTTTAAGTTTCGTTAACAGTACAACTTCTGTACAGCCTTCAGGTATAGAAATGCATTATTTAGGGAATGAAGCTGATGAAGATGCGGATATAATGAAATTTAAAAAAAGCAAGCACGAAATACTATCCATTGTGCACAATCACATACTTTCGTTATCGGTAATATTCTTTTTATTATCAGTACTACTTTCTACAACATCACTTAGTAAAAAATGGAAATATATATTAATGATTGAGCCATTTATTTCGGTGTTTTTTACTTTTGGAGGTATTTATTTTCTTTGGAGTGGCATAACCTGGGTTAAGTATATTATAATTGTTTCAGGTGTTTTAATGACATTGAGTTTTATAGCTGCCACGCTTTCAATTTATTATCAAATTTTAATTGTAAAGAAGTAAAGTTTTAAATTTTAAAGGTATTATTCAAATAAATACTGTAAATTTGCTCGCAATTAATTTTTAAGTTGATTGCAATATGATTTCAGACTCTTCAAAGTTTGTAGGTGAAGGTTTAACCTACGACGACGTTTTACTAATTCCCGCATTTTCAGAAGTTTTACCACGCGATGTGCGTATTCAAAGCAAGTTTACAAAAAACATTACGCTAAATGTGCCAATTGTTTCCGCGGCTATGGATACCGTAACCGAATCGGATATGGCAATTGCTATGGCACGAGAAGGAGGTATTGGTGTGTTACATAAAAATATGCCTATTGAATTTCAGGCTGCCGAAGTCAAAAAAGTAAAACGATCAGAGTCGGGTATGATTATTGAACCTGTGACTATTTCAAAAGATCAGACAGTGTTAGATGCTAATAATTTAATGCGTGAATATAGTATTGGAGGAATTCCAGTAGTAGATGCAAATTTAAAATTAATTGGAATTGTAACTAACCGAGATTTACGTTTTGAAAAAGATTTTACGCGCAGAATAGAGGATGTAATGACTTCCGAAAATTTAGTAACCGTTGCAGCAGGCACTTCTTTAAAACAAGCTGAAATTATTTTACAGGATAATAAAATTGAGAAACTGCCGGTTGTTTCAAAAGACAATACGCTGGTAGGTTTAATTACTTTTAGAGATATTATAAAAGTTCGTGAAAATCCAAATGCAAATAAAGATACATACGGACGTTTAAGAGTTGCAGCTGCCATTGGAGTAACAGGTGATTCATTTGAAAGAGCTGAAGCACTTATAAAAGCCGAAGTTGACGCCTTAATTATTGATACCGCACATGGTCACACTAAAGGAGTGATAACTATTTTAAAAGAAATTAAAAAAGTATATCCGGCAATTGATATTGTTGTTGGAAATATTGCAACAGGTGAAGCAGCAAAATATTTAGTAGAAGCAGGTGCTGATGCAGTAAAAGTTGGAATAGGACCTGGGTCAATTTGTACAACTAGAGTAGTTGCTGGTGTTGGTTTTCCTCAGCTTTCAGCCATTATTTCAGTAGCTAAAGCAATAAAGGGATCAGGTGTTCCGGTAATTGCCGATGGTGGTGTACGCTATACAGGTGATATTCCAAAAGCAATTGCTGCCGGTGCTGATAGTGTAATGTTAGGTTCGTTATTAGCTGGTACAAAAGAGTCGCCGGGTGAGACCATTATTTTTGAAGGAAGAAAGTTTAAATCGTACCGTGGAATGGGATCTGTAGAAGCTATGAAACAAGGGTCTAAAGACCGTTATTTTCAAGATGTTGAAGACGATATTAAAAAGCTTGTTCCTGAAGGAATTGTGGGCAGAGTGCCGTACAAAGGAGAGTTATTTGAAACTATGCACCAATTTGTAGGTGGTTTAAGAGCCGGAATGGGTTATTGCGGGTCAAAAGACATTGAAACTCAAAAAGGAGCACAATTTGTAAAAATATCATCAGCAGGTATGCGTGAAAGTCATCCTCATAATGTAACCATAACCAAGGAAGCGCCAAACTATTCAAGATAGTTAGGTTTTTATTGATATTTAAAATAAAGCTGTTATACAGTATTTGATTTGGAAGTGTTATTCTGTAGATGTCATACCAAGCTTGTCGAAGTATTGTTTCAGAATCTCATTAAATTTGAGAGCTATTATAGTGTAAAGATGATAGTATAAATTCCAGCGGAGCTCATAGATATAGCGCGAAGTAGTTGTTATTAGTTGAACAATATTTAGCTTAAAACTTTTCAAATACGCCAAGACCAAACAACGCAAAATCATATTTAACAGGGTCGGTTTTATCCATTTTACGCAAGTTTGTGTCTAATTCAAGCAAAGCTTTTGCATCGTTTTGCTTTCGGGTTAATAAACCAAGCTTTCGAGCTACATTTCCTGAATGAACATCTAACGGACATGATAATTGAGCTGGAGCAATGCTGTTCCAAATTCCAAAGTCAACATCTGCCTTATCACTTCTAACCATCCAACGTAAAAACATATTAATTCGTTTTGCTGCTGAACCTTTTAAAGGGTCTGAAATATGTTTTTCAGTTCGTGTTTGATGTGGTAATTCGAAAAATACTTTTTTTAATTGGTGAATTGCTAGTTGAAGAGAATTGGAAGTAGCGTAGGTTTTAAAAATGGTTTCTAAGCCATTGTGCCTTTTGTAAATGTGGTTAAGAGCTGTTATAAAATAGGCTAAATCGTTGCTATTGAATGTTCTGTGCACAAAATTGTTAAAGCTTTCAAAATGATGTTCTTTATAATTCATTACAAAATCATAAGGAGTATTCCCCATGAGTTCCATCATTTTAGCTGCATTTTTGATAATCATTTTTCTATTACCCCAAGCTATGGTGGCAGTTAAAAATCCAGCTATTTCAATATCTTCTTTTAAAGAGTAGCGATGCGGTATTTGTATTGGATCACTTTCAATAAATTTAGTGTTATTGAATTCAATAACTTTCGCATCTAAAAATTCTTTTAGTTCTGTGTTATTCAAGGTTTAAAATACAAGTTATTTTAGTTAAAATTTTTGAAATTTGAGTTTGAAAATCAACCCATAAAATGTCTTTATCTTTTTTATTCCAGGTAACTTGTCGTTTTGCAAAGCGCCGTGTATTTTTTTTGATTTCTGAAATTGCGAAGTCCAATGTGCAGTTTCCGCTAAAATATTCAAACAGTTCTCTGTAGCCTACAGTTTGTAAGGCGTTTAAGTTTTTGTGTTTGTATAAATTTTCGGCTTCTTCCAACAAGCCATTTTCCATCATAATATCTACTCGCTGGTTAATGCGGTTGTACATAATCTCCCTATCAGCAGTTAAGCCAATTTTAATAGGTGTAAAATTTCTTTTTGCTTTGGGTTTATTTTTAAATGACGAATAAGTTTTACCCGTACCAATACATATTTCAAGTGCCCTAATTAATCTGTGCGGATTATCAATTTCAATGGAATAATAACTTTCTTCATCAAGTTCTTTAAGCTTGTTTTGAAGTTGTTGTATATTTCCATCTTCAATTTCTTTGTTTAAATTTTCTCTGATATCAGTTGAAACTTCAGGAAAATAATCCAATCCGTTTATAACTGCATTGGTATACAGACCGCTACCGCCAACCATTACAACTATATTGTGAGTTTTAAACAGTTCGTCTAATTTTTTTAAAGCATCTTTTTCAAATTGCCCCACACTGTAATTGTCAAAAATACTTCGGTTTTGAATAAAATGATGTTTTGCTGCTACTAATTCTTCTTTTGAAGGTACAGCAGTTCCAATACTCATTTCTTTATAAAACTGGCGTGAATCACAGGAAATAATTTCAGTATTAAAATGTTGTGCAAGTTGTATGCTTAGCGCTGTTTTTCCAATTGCTGTAGCTCCAACAATACAAATTAAATAGTTAGTCATTGTTTAATTTTTCTCCGCAATTATGACAAAATTCTGAATCATCAATATGATTTTCTTCCAAGCAATTTGGGCAATGTTGTGTGTTAGATGTTTTTTGCAATAAATTGGTTTTAGTCATTTCTGAAGTTACAATTCCGGTAGGAACAGCAATAATACCATACCCCAAAATCATTACAATACTTGCTAGAAACTGACCTAGTGGCGTGTGTGGTGAAATATCGCCATAGCCAACAGTAGTTAGGGTTACAATTGCCCAGTACATGCTGTGTGGAATACTGGTAAATCCATTTTCAGGACCTTCAATTAAATACATAACCGTACCCAAAATAATGGTTAAAACCAATACGGTAAATAAAAACACAGCTATTTTTATTCTGCTGTTTTTTAATGCTACAATTAATTTTTTTGAAGCACCTAAATAACGAACTAGTTTTAAAATACGAAAAACCCGCAACAGCCTTAAAGCTCTTAATGCAACTAATGCATGGGTTCCTGCAAAAATTAATGATAAGTATTTAGGTATGGTTGCCAATAAATCAATAACTCCATAAAAACTAAAAATATATTTTGCAGGTTTTTTTATTGAAACAATTCGAGCAATGTACTCTATTGAAAAAAGTATAGTAATTACCCATTCGGCAATGTTTAAAAAGTTATGGTATTTGTCGTCAAAACTTTTTACACTTTCTAACATAACAAATACAATACTTGCTAAAATGGCTAATATTAGAATTATATCAAACCATTTTCCTTCTTTAGTATCGGCTTCATAAATAATTTCATGAAGTTTTTGTTTCCATTTTGGTGTTTTATTAGGTGTATCCAAGGTTATTTTTTTATAAATATAAAAACTTAGTGTTTTTTACTAGATGAAATTACATTAATTTATTGAAACTGTTTTAATAGCGAATTAATTTTTCAACCGTATTTTTTTGTAAATATTTTTTAATAGTAAACCGGTTAAAATTTGAATTTTCCATAGGTGAAATTAATCTTTTTAACACATCAATATTGTTTACCTGATAACTTAAATCGGTATAGCAAAACCCTTTAAATTCGTTGTTTTCAATTAAAATCACCGATTTTTCACCAACAAACCTTCCTTTGTCAATAACAATTAAATTTTGATTGCTAAAGTTAATGTTGGTATAATTATTTCGTTTCTTTTTATTGTAAATAGGCTTTTGAATAAGTAGTTCTTCAGCATATTTTAAATGCGCAATTAATTCATTACCTGTTTCTTCATGCGAAATAGAAACTACTTTTTTTTGTAATAATCGGGCATTTTTAGAATCTCTTAAAAATAACTGGTTTACGGATTTTCTAATATTTTTACCTTTCCCAATATACATAATGGTACGTTCACTGTTATGAACATAAAATACCCCTGTTTTAGCAGGTAATTCATCTAGAATTCCCTGAAGTTTTGGCGCTAATTTTCGACTGTTTTCTGTTTTAATAGCCTGTTTTATAATATTTTTATCAGAATCTTTATTCAGTAAAAGTTTAAATAATTGTACGGTTGCCAAGGCATCACCTTCAGCTCGGTGCCTGCTGGATACTGGTATTCCAAGTGACCGGCATAGTTTTCCTAATTTATAGGCCTGTTGATTTGGGATAAGAGTTTTGCTTAACTCTACAGTACACAAGGTTTTTCTGGAAAAATCAAATCCAAGCCTTCTAAATTCTGTAGTTAAAATTCTATTATCAAAATTAGCATTGTGAGCTACCAATACACAATTATTTGTTATTTCAATAATACGTTTGGCTACTTCAAAAAATTTAGGCGCATTTTTAAGCATATTACTGTTTATGCCCGTTAACTTAACAACAAAAGGCTGTATTTCTCTTTCGGGATTTACTAAACTTACAAAGGTGTCTACAACTTGATGCCCATCAAATTTATAAATGGCTATTTCGGTAATACCTTCTTCGTTGTATTTTCCTCCAGTGGTTTCTATGTCTAAAATTGCGTACAAATTAACTGTAATTTCTTAATCCAAAAATTGAACTTCCAACTCTAATCATAGTGCTTCCTTCTTCAATAGCAATATTATAATCGCTACTCATCCCCATGGATAAAATGGTAGGTTCAATATTTTTGGTTTTGTGTTTTTTTAACTTTTCAAATGCAGTTTTTAAGGTTTTAAATTCTTGTTGAATTATTTGCTGATTATTCGTAAAACTAGCCATTCCCATAAAACCTTGAATATAAATGTTTTTAAGAGCTTTAAAGTCTTCCGAATTAATTAATTTTTCAGCATCTGAAACTGAAACACCAAATTTAGTATCTTCTTTGGCAATTTTTATTTGCAGCAAGCAGTTAATAACACGTTGATGTTTTATGGCTTGTTTGTTAATTTCCTGAAGTGTTTTTAAACTATCAACTCCGTGAATTAAATGAACAAAACCAGCCATGTATTTCACTTTATTTCGTTGCAAATGGCCAATCATATGCCATTCAATATCTTTTGGAAGCAAATTATATTTTTCAACCATTTCCTGAATTTTATTTTCACCAAATGCCTTGTGACCTGCATTGTATACTTCCAAAATATCAGAAACAGGCTTTGTTTTAGAAACAGCAATAAGGGCTACGTTTTTAGGAATTGAATTTTGAATTTCTTCAAGATTTTTGGAAACACTCATATTTTAATATACATTCATTTAAAAACAATCACAAATATACTTGAAATAAATCATTCGTCAATCTCAAAAATGGTTAATCCGCTTCTTAACTTTGGTTCAATATAAGTGCTTTTAGGTGGCATTCGTAAATTTTCATTTACAACAGCTTTTAATTGATTTACAGAAACAGGAAATAAACCAAACCCAACTTTGTAAAGTTTGGAATCAACTTCCATTTTAAGTTGTTTAGGATTTTTAATTTCAGGAAAACATTTAATTCTGGAATCTGTTTTTAAATCTTCAATTCCCAAAATTGGTTTTAAAATGGTTTTATGAATAATATGTGTATCTAAATCAGACAAGGCATTGTTAATTGGGTAATCGGTTTTTTTAAGATAAAGAGAATAATATTCCTTATCCATATACATAGTAAAATGGTGTTTTTTAGAAGGGTTGTATTTTTTTCTACCTCTATTTTCAATGCGATAGAATTCACTGAGTTTTTGTAAAAAATCTTCTTTAGAAAGTCCGTTTAAATCTTTTACAAAGCGGTTAAATGACGATATTTTAAGGTTAGCATCAGAAATTAAGTATGTCATGAAGTAGTTGTAATTTTCTTCTCCGGTATGATTTGGATTTTCTTTTTTACGTTTATTTGCTAAAAAATTGGAAGAAGCTGTTCGGTGATGTCCGTCAGCAATATAAATGGCATTCATTTTTTTGAACTCTTCTTCAATAAATTCAATATCCAGAGATTCATTAATTATCCAAAATTTATGCCAGCGTTTTGTGTGCGTTGAAAATTCATACTCAGTACGTTTTTTATTGTATTTGTTGTAAATAGCATTCAAACGCTTGCTTTCAGGGTAGGTGAGCAAAATAGGTTCAGCATTAAAGCCAGTGATTCCTAAGTAATTTCCAAAAAGTTCTTCACGTTCTTTAAGGGTGTCTTCGTGTTTTTTTATAATATTATTTTGATAGTCTTCTACATGTGCAATGGCAATGATTCCCCAAAAAACATCATTACCAAAAGTTTTTTCATGAAGATAATATTGTGCGGTTTCATCTTTGCAATAGATGCTTTCGTTTTTAAAATCGAGGTATTTTTTACGAATTAATTTGAATCGTTCTTCACCAGTCAAATTTAAGTTTTGAATAAAACCAGGCTTAATAATATGTAAAAATGAATAAGGGTTAAAATTTAAGACTGCGTTTATTTCTTTTTTTGAATAAGCGTCATACGAACGTGAAGTTGCCAAAGCAGCTTTATCGCGTGTTGGTCTAATTGCTCTAAAAGGTTTAATTATTGCCATATACTCAATAATAATAATTAAATCAATAAATTACACTATCAAATATACAGCTAAATTGAGATATAGTCAAAAAAAAGGATGCTTACTTAGCATCCTTTTAATTAAAATATCTTTTTTGATTTTATTCTAAAATCTCAATAATTTGCTCAGCTAATTCTGTTCCAATTCTATCCTGAGCTTCACCGGTAGCGGCACCAATATGAGGTGTTAACGATAAATCAGGGTTCATCAGTAATTGAATTTCAGGTGTTGGTTCATTTTCAAAAACATCCAATGCAGCTTTTGCAATTTCATTGTTCTTTAATGCTTCTACTAAAGCTACTTCATCAACAACACCACCACGAGCTGCATTTACCAAGCAAGCAGTGTTTTTCATTAATTCAAATTCTTTGGTTGAAATTACATAATCTTCTTGCGCTGGAACGTGCAATGAAATAAAATCAGATTGAGAAAGAGCTTCCTCTTTACTAATGGTATTGATATTGAAGATAACTGATTGATGATCGAAAAATTCAAGTTCTAAATTTACCTCATCAATAAAAGGGTCAAAAGCAATCACTTTCATACCTAAACCAAGCGCTATTTTAGCAGTAGCTTGTCCAATACGACCAAAACCAATTAGACCTAAAGTTTTTCCTTTTAATTCAACACCTTTGGCAAAAGATTTTTTTAAGCTTTTGAAATTAGAATCACCTACTAAAGGCATTTCTCTATTTGATTGGTGTAAAAATCGTACCATTCCAAATAAATGTGAAAATACCAGTTCACCTACTGAATGTGATGATGCTGCAGGAGTGTTAATTACGTGCAAGCCTTTTTCGCGAGCATATTCAACATCAATATTATCCATTCCTACACCACCACGACCAATAATTTTTAGAGATGGACAACCATCAATAATATCGGTTCGTACTTTTGTAGCGCTTCTTACAAGAAGTACTGTAATATTATTTTCATTTAAATAATTAACAAGTTGATCTTGTGCAACAGTTGTTAATTCAACTTCAAATCCGGCTGTTTCCAGAGCTTTTACGCCACTTTGGGCCAAACCATCATTTGCTAATACTTTCATGTGTTTTAATTTATATTTTTTATGATACTTGTTTTTCAAATTCTTGCATTGCATCAACTAAAGTTTGAATCCCTTCTGTTGGCATAGCATTGTATATGCTTGCTCTATAACCACCTACAGATCTATGACCTTTAATTCCGCTAATTCCTGCATCGTTCCAAAGTTTATCAAAAACAGCTTTGTGCGTTTCGTCAGTTAAATTGAATGTGACATTCATATTTGAGCGATCCTCAACAGCAGCAAAACCTTTGAACAAAGAGTTTCTATCAACTTCGTTGTATAGAAGGGCTGCTTTTGCATTGTTTATTTTTTCAACTTCTTTTACACCTCCTAAATCTTTTAACCATTGTAATGTTAGCATAGAAACATATACAGCAAATACAGGCGGAGTGTTAAACATGCTATCTTTGCTAATATGCACTTGATAATCAAGTATTGATGGTATAGTACGACCAGTTTTTCCTAAAATCTCATCTTTTACAATTACAATGGTAGTACCTGCCGGACCGATGTTTTTTTGAGCGCCAGCATACACTAAATCGAATTGAGAAAAATCAATTTCGCGCGAAAATATATCAGAACTCATGTCACAAACCAACGGAGCATTAGTTTTTGGAAATTCTTTTAATTGCGTTCCAAAAATAGTGTTGTTAGATGTTATATGAACGTAATCAGTATCTGTTGGAACATTGTAATTTTTTGGTATATAATTATATCCTTCATCTTTTGAGCTTGCAAAAATTTCAACATTTCCAAATAATTTAGCTTCTTTTATGGCTTTTGAACTCCAAGCCCCTGTATCTAAATAAGCAGCTTTTCCATCAACTTTCATCAAATTGTAAGCAGCCATCAGAAACTCAAGACTTGCGCCACCTTGTAAAAATAATACAGAGTATCCTTTAGGAAGATTTAGTAATTCTTTCACTAAACTCCGAGCATTTTCCATAACCTCAATAAATTCTTTGCTTCGGTGAGAGATTTCAATTAACGATAAATCAATTCCGTTCAAATTTACAATAGCTTCTGAAGCTTTCTTAAGTACTTCTTGTGGTAAAATGCAAGGTCCTGCACTAAAATTGTATTTTTTCATTGTGTTAATAGTTTGATTTTAACAAGTGCAAATTTCGATAAAAAAAGATTAATAGCCTTAAAATATTATCAAAAAAAAAACCTATAATTTTAGTAAAAATTCAATTGTATCTACGTTATCCGCGTAATTCCATAATTCTGGCTTTTGAGAGTTACCTAATTTTACGAAATCTACAGCGTTTTCGTTGCTTACAACACATTGAATTCGTTCCTTATCTTGTTGAAGTTTCTCTAATAGTTTTTCAAAATCATCATAATATTCATAAAAAAGAGTAGCAATAGGTGATGCGTATTGCGAATCTTCTTTTAACATCAAAAACCCATTTTCTTTTAAGTTAAAAAGACTCATTAAATAAACGGCTTTATTGTAGTCGTAGTTGTTTTCGTATTTCTTGTATTCAATAATTTCTTTAAATTTATAGATAGCCTTAAAAAGTACGTCAAAATTATATTTGTTAGGAACAAATACTTTTGAAACACTTCTACAACCTAATCCAAAGTACAGAAAAATATCTTCTCCAAGTAACTCTAATTCCTTTTGAGTTTCGTTACCAGTTAATATGGCAACTGAATTTCTATTTTTTCTGATAATATTTGGGTGTTTTCCAAAATAATGTTCAAAATAACGTGCTGTATTATCGCTCCCGGTTGCAATTACCGCATCATATTCAGTTAATTTTTCTTTGTTGAAGGTTATTCTTCCTTTAAAATCTTCATTGTAATGTTCTAAAAATTTAGCAATTAATGGAAGAAAATATGAATCGTTTGAAGAAAGCTTCACCTGAACATTATAACCACTGATTAAAACTGATAAAAAATCGTGAAAACCAACTAGAGGAATATTTCCTGCCATGATTACGGCAACTGTTTTAGGTCTTTTTTCGTTGAAAGTATAAGATGAAGTCCATTTATTTAACTTACTTGTAGTCAGTGTGTTAGACCAGCTTTCGAGCGCTCTTAAAACATTGTTTTTTGTAAACCACCCATTGTATTCTTGTGAGCGCTCAATTTGCATTTTAAAAGCATCAAAAAATAGATTATTGAATTCAGAATCTTCTTTTTTTGCCATTCTTTCAGTGGAAAATTGAGTTAAAAACTCACCTAATTTAACGAAAGCTTCAATACGTTGCTTTAAATTCATACGTGGTTAAATTTTTTATATTTGCCACAAAATTAATGTAAATTAAATTATGGCCATAATAATAACCGATGAATGTATAAATTGTGGAGCTTGTGAGCCTGAATGTCCAAATAATGCTATATATGAAGCTTCGGAAGATTGGAAATACTCTGATGGAACATCATTGGAAGGAAATATAGTGTTGCCAAATGGAAACAAAGTAAATGCTGATGCAGCACAAGAGCCTATTGAAGATGACTTTTATTTTATTGTAACTGATAAATGTACCGAATGCAAAGGATTCCATATAGAACTTCAATGCGCTGCGGTTTGTCCGGTTGATTGTTGTATTCCAGATGAAGATAATCAGGAGACAGAGGAGGAGCTGCTGCAAAAGCATACCTTTTTTCATGAAGGGTAGTTATTATAGTTTTTGAGAAATGATTTGTAAATTTTTTATTGAGGGCTATCTCAACTGAATACTATGAAATTATCCATTTTGAATTAGTTTCTGCAAGAACATTATACTACTATTGATTTTAAAATAATTTTATGTCTTATTTAAAATTATATCAGTTTTTATAAGTGAGTTACTTTTTCTTGCAAAATAGAAGATGTAGAAATAGCAAAGCACCATTAAAATTAATGCAGGTTTAAAATCAAATTGGTCTGTAAAAAAACCATATAGCGGTGGTATTACAGCTCCACCAACAATTGCAGTACACAAAATCCCTGATGCTTGTGGTTTGTATTCTCCCAATCCATTAAGAGATAAAGTGAATATAGTTGGAAACATAATTGAGTTAAACAATCCTACTAATAAAATAGAGAACATTGCAACTAAACCATTTGTAAGCATTGAGATAGCAAGAAGTGAAATAGCCATAGTAGCAAAAATTGCAAGTACTTTAGCTGGTTCAATGATCTTTGTTAAATAGGCTCCAATAAATCTACCAGCCATTGCTCCAGTCCAATAAAATATTACAAAAGCCGCTACAATAGCTTTGTTATCAACACTAGACAAATCTTGTTGAATGATACTTTCTGAAATATTTGCTAACCATTCAGTACTTTTAATAATATCAGCCAAATTCATATCCAAAAAATAGTTTACTAAGTAACTTCCAATTGCAACTTCTGCACCTACATATACAAAAATACCGATAGCACCCATTTTTAAAACTTTGTGTTTGAGAGCTTTTCCATAGCCAAAACCTTCTTTTTTCTTTAAAATATTAGGAAGTTTTATGAAGGAAACTATTAATGCTAATAGTAACAGCGAAACAGCTAAAAACAAGAATGGATTTTGAACAGCCGAAGCTTCGCCTACAAGATATGCTTCTTTTTCGGCAGGTTGCAAGTTGTTAATATGTTCACTACTTTTTATAGAGTCACTTAATAAAAACATGGCTCCAACAGCCGGAGCAATCGCAGTACCTAAAGAATTAAAGGCCTGAGATAAGTTCAATCGGCTTGAAGCAGTTTCTTCAGATCCCAGAACAGCAACATAAGGATTTGCTGCTACTTGTAAAACAGTCATTCCCCCAGCAAGTACAAAATAACCTAATAGAAATAATGGAAACAGCCTTAAAGAAGCTGCAGGATAAAAAAGCAAACAGCCAATACCCATAATACTTAAACCTAGTAAAATACCTTTTTTATAACCAATTTTTGATAAAATAAAACCAGAAGGAATTGAGAATAAACCATAAGCCATAAAAAAAGCAAATTGTACTAACCCAGCTTGAAAAAAGCTCAATTCAAATACCTCTCTTAATCTGGGAATTAAGGAGTCTACTAGAACAGTAATAAAGCCCCACATGAAAAAAAGTGAGGTTAAAAAGATGAAAGCCTTGTTGTATTTTTTTGTAGAATCCAAAAATTAAATTTTTTTTAAAATGAGAAGTGAAAGGTAAAAAAAAATACCATTAATTATTAATCAAAATTCAATTTATAATTAACAAAACTAAATACTATATTTGCAGCGCAAAAAATTTAAATTATGAAGGCAGGAATTGTAGGATTACCTAACGTAGGAAAATCAACCTTATTTAATTGTTTATCAAATGCAAAAGCACAAAGTGCAAACTTTCCATTTTGTACTATTGAGCCTAATATTGGGGTAGTAAATGTGCCAGATAACAGGTTAACCAAATTAGAAGAATTGGTAAATCCAGAGAGAGTTATGCCAGCAACAGTAGATATAGTAGATATAGCAGGGTTGGTTCGTGGAGCAAGTAAAGGTGAAGGATTGGGAAATCAATTTTTAGCAAACATTCGAGAAACAGATGCTATTATTCACGTTTTACGCTGTTTTGATAATGATAATATTATACATGTTGATACAACCATAGATCCTGTTAGAGATAAAGAAACCATTGATATTGAGTTGCAATTAAAAGATTTAGAATCGTTGGAAAAACGATTGGAACGTGTTAAAAAAACAGCTCGAACAGGTAATAAAGAAGCTCAAAAAGAATTGGAAGTTTTGGAAAAAGCCTTAGCTGCATTGGAGGCTTCAATATCTATACGAGCAATTGATTTTACAGAAAAGGAACGCGAAGAATATATTAAACCATTACAGTTTATTACCGATAAGCCTGTTTTATACGTATGTAATGTTGATGAATCTTCTGCTGTTAAAGGAAATAATTATGTTGATGCGGTTAAAAATGCTGTTAAAGATGAAAATGCTGAAGTAATTGTATTGGCTGTTGGAACAGAAGCTGATATTACTGAGTTAGAAACTTTTGAAGAACGTCAAATGTTTTTAGAAGATTTAGGATTGGAAGAGCCAGGATCCTCGGTTTTAATTAGAGCAGCGTATAAACTATTAAACTTACAAACATATTTTACTGCAGGAGAGAAAGAAGTAAGAGCCTGGACAATTAACATTGGTGATACAGCACCGCAAGCTGCAGGTGTAATTCATACTGATTTTGAAAAAGGTTTTATTAGAGCTGAAGTAATAGCTTATAGTGATTTTGTTCATTACGGAAGTGAAGCTAAAGTGAAAGAGGCTGGTAAAATGAGAGTTGAAGGAAAAGAATACATAGTAAAAGATGGTGATGTAATGCACTTTAGATTTAATGTATAGTTTTAACGTTCAATTTCAAAAACAATTCAAATCATTAAAATGAAAACACTATTTCAAAATTAATTTTTTTTAGTATTCTGTTTACACTAATGTGTTCTTGTAAAAATAATGAACAATCAAAAAATAACGGAAACCCTATGGGAAATAAAAAAATAGTGGAAATTAAAAATGACTATCAGCCTGGCATAGATTGGAAATTAGTTTGGGCCGATGAGTTTGAAAGTAATGAAATTGATCAAAATAATTGGTCCTTACAAATAGTAAAAGCAGGAAGGTTCAATGAAGAATGGCAACGTTATACGGCTAGTTCTGAGAATGCGTATGTAAAGGATAGTTGTCTAGTAATAAAAGCCAATCATGAGAGCAATAAGCATGGTTTAGATCAATACACATCTGCAAGATTACACACCGCTCACAAACAAACCTGGAGATACGGAAAAATTGCAGCTAAAATTAAATTACCTCACGGAAAAGGTATTTGGCCAGCATTTTGGATGTTAGGTGCTAATATAGATGAAAATGGAGGCGACACACCTTGGCCTCAATGTGGAGAAGTTGATATTTTAGAATTATATGGTTCAAAAGATGATGCAGTGATTGAAGTAAATGCACATTATGCAAATGCTGCTGATGCACATGAAATGATGGGAGCAGAATCGTATAAATTAAATAAAGGTAAGTTTACTGATGATTTTCATATTTTTGAGTTGGAATGGAATAATGAGCATCTTTCTTGGTTTGTTGATGGTAATAAGTTTGCATCAATGAAAATTAAAGATGAAGAGTTTTCAGAGTTTCATGAAAACTTTTTCATTTTATTTAACATTGCTGTTGGTGGAACTCACGCCGGAAGACCAGATGAATCAACAGTTTTCCCGCAATATATGTATGTTGATTGGGTAAGAGTTTATAAGAAAGAGAATTAGAAATTTAAAAATCACCATATAGAAAAAGCCTGTTAATAATTATTTTAGCAGGCTTTTTTTTGTATTTTAATTCAAAATGTTAATTTAGCAACTCTTCAAAATTTATATAGCGTTTATATGGTTAAACAGGCAGCATACACCGAGGATAATATCCGGTCTCTCGATTGGAAAGAGCATATTAGAATGCGTCCCGGAATGTATATTGGAAAATTAGGTGATGGTTCATCACCTGATGATGGTATTTATATTTTAATAAAAGAAGTTTTAGATAACTCAGTTGACGAATTTGTAATGGGTGCAGGAAAATCCATTGAACTTTCGGTAAAAGATGATTTGGTAACTGTAAGAGATTACGGTCGCGGGATTCCTTTAGGTAAGGTTGTTGATGTAGTTTCTAAAATGAATACCGGTGGGAAGTATGATTCCAGAGCCTTTAAAAAATCTGTCGGCTTAAATGGGGTAGGAACGAAAGCAGTAAATGCGCTTTCTTCCTTTTTTAAAGTGCAATCTATTCGTGACGGACAAACTGTAGTTGCTGAATTTGAAAGAGGAACGATAAATCTTGAAGAAAAACCCCAAAATTCATCCCTAAGAAAAGGAACAAAAATATCATTTTCACCTGATAAATCAATCTTCCATAAATTCAAATTCAGAAATGAATATGTGATTAAAATGATTAAAAACTATGTGTATTTAAATCCTGGTTTGACGATTATTTTTAATGGCGAAAAATATTTTTCGGAAAACGGATTAAAAGATTTACTAGAAGAAAACATTGCTGACGAATTTATGCTGTTTCCTATTATTCATTTAAAGGGAGATGATATTGAAGTTGCAATTACTTATAGCAAGGCTCAATATAGCGAAGAATACCATTCTTTTGTGAATGGACAGCATACAACACAAGGAGGAACGCATCAAAATGCTTTTCGAGAATCTGTAGTAAAGACTGTTAGAGATTTTTTCGGAAAAAATTACGAAGCCTCCGATATACGTAAATCCATTGTTTCAGCCATTAGCGTTAAGGTAATGGAACCTGTTTTTGAAAGTCAGACCAAAACAAAATTAGGTTCTACTGAAATGGGTGGAGGTTTGCCAACAGTAAGAACATTTATCAATGATTTTGTAAAAACCAATCTGGATAATTACTTACACAAACATCCTGATGCTGCTGAAAAAATTCAGAGGAAAATATTACAGGCTGAAAAGGAACGTAAAGATTTGTCTGGAATTAGAAAATTAGCTCGTGAACGTGCTAAAAAAGCAAGTTTACACAATAAAAAATTACGTGATTGCAGAGTGCATTTGAACAATATGAAGAAAGAAAACCGACTTGACAGTACGTTGTTTATAACAGAAGGAGATTCGGCGAGTGGCTCTATAACAAAATCACGTAATGTAAACACACAAGCAGTTTTTAGTTTGCGAGGTAAACCATTAAACTCATACAATATGAGTAAAAAAATAGTGTATGAAAATGAAGAGTTTAACCTGCTTCAAGCAGCTTTAAATATTGAAGATGGATTGGAAAATCTACGCTACAATAACATTGTAATTGCTACCGATGCCGATGTAGATGGTATGCATATTCGTTTGTTATTAATTACTTTCTTTTTACAGTTTTTTCCTGAATTAATTAAAGAAGGCCATTTATATATATTAGATACTCCTTTATTTAGAGTTCGCGATAAAAAACAAACATTTTATTGTTATTCTGAAGAAGAAAAAAAGCAAGCTATTAAAAAGTTAAAAGGAAAGCCTGAAATGACACGATTTAAAGGTTTAGGAGAAATTTCACCTGATGAATTTATTCATTTTATAGGTGATGATATTCGTTTAGATCCTGTAATGTTAGATAAAGAAACTTCCATAGATAAAATGTTGGAATTTTATATGGGTAAAAATACACCTGACCGACAAAAATTTATTATTGAAAACTTAAAAGTTGAACTGGACATAGTTGAAGAATCATAATATGCAAGAAGAAAACAATGAACAATTAAACGAAGAATTTGGAAACCAAGAAACCATTACTAAGGTAACTGGAATGTATAAAGATTGGTTTTTAGACTATGCATCGTATGTAATTTTAGAACGTGCAGTTCCTGGAATAAGAGACGGATTTAAACCTGTTCAACGTAGAATTATGCATTCTATGAAAGATTTGGACGATGGGCGTTACAATAAAGTAGCAAATATTGTAGGGCATACTATGCAATATCATCCGCACGGTGATGCTTCTATTGCCGATGCTATGGTACAAATAGGTCAGAAAGATTTGTTAATTGACATGCAAGGAAACTGGGGGAATATTTTAACCGGAGACCGCGCAGCAGCATCACGTTATATTGAAGCGCGTTTGTCAAAATTTGCATTAGATGTTGTTTTTAATCCAAAAACTACCGAGTGGCAAGCATCGTATGATGGTAGAAAAAAAGAACCTGTAGATTTACCCGTAAAATTCCCAATGTTGCTTGCACAAGGGGCTGAAGGAATTGCAGTAGGACTTTCAACAAAAATATTACCACACAATTTTAACGAACTTATTGACGCTTCCATAAAATATTTAAAAGGAAGAAATTTCACACTGGTTCCAGACTTTTTAACCGGTGGAATTGCGGATTTTTCGAATTATAACGATGGAATAAGAGGGGGAAAGGTTCGTGTAAGAGCAAAAATTGCTACACTTGATAAAAAAACATTGGTAATCAATGAAATTCCTTTTGGAACAACTACCTCGTCGTTAATTGATTCTATTTTAAAGGCAAACGATAAGGGTAAAATTAAAATCAAACAAATTGAAGATAATACTGCCGCGAATGTTGAAATTTTAGTGCATTTACCCAATGGTATTTCACCCGATAAAACCATTGATGCACTCTACGCATTTACAAATTGCGAAAATTCAATTTCGCCTTTAGGCTGTGTTATTGAAGATAATAAACCAAGGTTTATAGGGGTTTCAGAAATTTTAAAACATTCTGCAAGTCATACAGTTGATTTGTTAAAACTAGAGCTTGAAATTCAGTTAAATGAATTGGAAGAGCAATGGCATTTTGCTTCATTAGAACGTATTTTTATTGAAAATAGAATTTACCGTGATATTGAAGAAGAAGAAACATGGAAAGGTGTAATTTCGGCTATTGATGAAGGATTGAAACCTCATATTAAGCATTTAAAACGAGCGGTTACAGAAGAAGATATTGTTAGATTGACCGAAATTAGAATTAAAAAAATCTCGAAATTTGACATTGACAAAGCAAAGCAGTTTATTGAAAGTTTAGAAGATAAAATTGCTCAAGTAAAAGATTATTTGGCAAATTTAATTGATTATGCTATTAGCTATTTTAAATCGTTAAAAACAAAATACGGTAAAGGAAAAGAGCGAAAAACGGAAATTCGTTTGTTTGACGATATTGTTGCAACAAAAGTTGTAATGAGAAATGCAAAATTATACGTAAACAGAGAAGAAGGTTTTGTGGGAACATCGTTGCGTAGAGATGAATATGTGGCCGATTGTGCTGATATTGATGATGTAATTGTATTTAGAAAAGACGGTGTAATGATGATTACAAAAGTAGATGCTAAAACTTTTGTAGGAAAAAACATCATTCATGTGGCTATATTTAAAAAGAATGATAAACGTACAGTTTATAACATGATATACCGTGACGGTAGAGGTGGAACAAGTTATATGAAACGTTTTCATGTAACCGGTGTAACACGTGATAAAGAATATGATTTAACAAATGGAAACAAAGCTTCTGTGGTACATTATTTTACAGCAAATCCAAATGGTGAAGCGGAAGTAATCACCATTAATTTACGTTCGGCAGGCAGTGTTAAAAAATTAAAATGGGATTTTGATTTTTCAGATTTAGCCATTAAAGGTAGGGGTGTTCGAGGTAATACAGTTACTAAATTTTCAATTAAAAAAATTGAACTAAAATCAGAGGGTGTTTCAACCCTAAAACCACGAAAAATATGGTTTGATGATACTGTTCAGCGCTTAAATGTTGATGATAGAGGTGAATTATTAGGTGAATTTAAAGCTGAAGATCGATTGTTAATTGTTAACCAAAAGGGGCAAGTAAAAACAATTAAACCAGAATTAAGTACTCACTTTGAAAGTAATATGATTGTTCTTGAAAAATGGGTGCCTGAGAAACCAATTTCAGCAGTTTATTTTGATGGAGACAAGGAAAAATATTATATAAAACGTTTTATGATCGACAATCCGAATAAATCAGAATTGTTTATCACTGAGCATCCAAAGTCTCAACTAGAAATTGTTTCCACTGATTACAGACCAATGGTTGAAGTTGTTTTTTCTAAAAGAAGTTTGGAAAATATAGAAATAAACTTAGAAGAATTTATAGCCGTTAAAGGTATAAAAGCACTTGGAAATCAATTAACAGCTGAAAAAATAAGGACTGTAAATTTATTAGAAGCACTGCCCTATGAACCACTTGTGATTGAAGAAGTAGAAGTTAGGGAAGAAGAAGTTGTAGATAATAACACCGATTCAAAAAAAGAGGATGATGATGGACAAACTGCGTTATTCTAATCATTAGATTGAATTACTTACCTGCACTCATAATAAATAAATTACCGACATTACGAGGTGAGCTAACTACTCTGTAAACTGTTGCTTTGTAGTTCCGTTTTCTAATTTGTATATTGGTTGAAAATTAACTTTATGATTCAATCCTACAAGCAACAACCAAATTTACAAACAGCATACGATAGTATTATTATAGGATCTGGAATGGGTGGTTTATCCACAGCTGCAATTTTAGCTCAACAAGGTCAGAAAGTATTGGTATTGGAGCGGCATTATACTGCTGGTGGTTTTACACATATTTTTAAGCGGAAAGACTATGAATGGGATGTGGGAATTCATTACATAGGTGAAATGCATCGTGAAAACAGCATATTGCGAAAATTATTTAAATACGTAAGCAATAGTAAATTAAAGTGGGCTGATATAGGAGAAGTGTATGACAAAATTATAATTGGAGATCAACACTACGATTTTGTTAAAGGGGTAACTAATTTTAAAAAACAACTCATTTCTTATTTCCCTGAAGAGGAGCAGGCAATACATACCTACGTAAATTTGGTTTTTGAAGCTGTAAAAACAAGTAAAAACTTTTATATGAGTAAGGCATTGCCTTACTTTTTAGAAAAAGTTATGGGAGGTTATTTAAGAAAACCGTTTTACAAATTCGCTGATAAAACAACCTATGAAGTACTAAGTTCTTTGACCAAAAATGAAACCCTTATAAAAGTACTAACCGGTCAATATGGCGATTACGGATTGGCTCCAAAACAAAGTAGTTTTTATATGCACGCCTCTGTAGCACGCCATTATTTTGATGGAGGAAGTTTCCCTGTAGGAGGTTCTTCGCAAATTGTAAAAACAATAGCTCCTGTAATAGCTGCTTCCGGCGGAACTATTTTAATAAATGCCGAAGTTGCAGAAGTGCTTATTGAAAAAAATACGGCTAAAGGAGTTTTAATGAAAGATGGGAAGACAATTTATGCCAAAAATATTGTAAGTAATGCTGGTATCAATACTACTTATACTAAATTAGTACCAATGGCAGCTGTTGAAAAACACCAATTAAAACAACAGTTACAAAAAGTAAAACAATCGGTAGCCCATGCAAGTTTGTATATTGGTTTAGAAGGGTCGCCAGAAGAATTACAGCTACCAAAAACCAATTATTGGATTTATCCGGCCAAAGGAGACCACGATACCTGTGTGAAAAACTATTTAGACGATTTGTCGCAACCATTTCCTGTAGTGTATCTTTCTTTTCCATCAGCCAAAGACCCTGACTGGTCCAATAGGTATCCAGGAAAAAGTACTATAGATATTATAACCTTAGTTCCATATGAAACATTTGAAAAATGGGAAAATACACCTTGGAAGAAAAGAGGAAAAGAGTATGAAGATCTTAAAGAAGAATTTGCACAACGTTTATTAAATGAGTTATACAAACAATTACCACAAGTAAAGGGGAAAGTAAATTGCTATGAACTCTCTACACCACTATCAACACAGCATTTTGTAAATTATGAAAAAGGTGAAATTTATGGGTTGGATCATAGTCCGTCCAGATTTAGGCAATCCTTTTTAAAGCCGCGTACGCCAATAAAAAGCTTATATCTTACCGGTCAGGATATTGTTACTGCAGGTGTTGGCGGAGCTTTGTTTTCAGGAGTGTTAACCGCTATAGCCATCACAGGTAAAAATATATTGAAAAATTTATAGTTAGAGCCAAGCTGATTTTTTAGCTATACATATAACATTTTAATTTTTAATTAGCTCAAAGTAACCTTATATATTTTATTGCCAATTATAAGATTGCTTCACTAAGCCTATAATGACGGAATTACTTTAACTGTTCAAAAAAGGTGAATTTATAATCTTCCATTAAATTGGGATGTGCAATTTTAATCAAATCTTTTAATACTAAATCCGGTCGGGCAGGGGCTAATTCAAAATAGATAATTCCACCTTTAGCACCTTTTTTATTAATAAATGAATACACTTGTTGATTTTTGAAAGCTTCAAATTGGGCATAAATATCATTTGCTTTTCTAATATCAGCTATTGATGTGTGAAAACTTGGAGAAATCCAAAGAGTAGCATCTTTTCCCTTTTCAAAAACATTTTCAATATTTAGTAACAAACTACCAGTTCCTTTAGATTCTTTCCACAAATAATTTGTATTAGCATCTTTTAAAAAAGTAGCCTCAAAGCTATCTCCAGCCGGTAAATTCCAAATATCTTTAAACAAACCACCAGAAATTATAGTTGGTTGTTTTATAGATTTTTTTGCAATTAATTTGGCTTCAATATAGTTTTTTTCAATGCTATTAAAAATGCTGTCAGCTTGTTTTTCTTTGTTAAATAATACACCAAAAAACTTAATCCATTCAGCTCTTCCTAGTGGTGTTTGTTCTAACCAGTCTCCGTTTAAAACAACGGGAATTCCAAGTTTTTCAATGTTAGCAAACATTTTATTGTTGCTGTTTAAAGTAAAACCAATCACCAAACTTGGCTGTAATTCCATTAAAGATTCCGTGTTAATATTTTCTTCATTTCCAAGTTCTTTTACAAAGCCATTATCAATTAATTTTCTTGTTTTTTTAGAAGAAATATAATTGGTGTTAGGGTAGCCAATTAATGTATTTTCAACTCCTAATAATTCTAGCATTGGAATATGTGTGGTGCTCGTTACAACAATGCTTTTAGCCGGAATTTGGATGTGATTTTTGTTTGCTGATTTTTTTGAAGAAAGTGTGAATTCAAAAACATCGTTTGTGTTTAAATATGGTGCTTTAACAATTAATTTTTTTGAATTTTTGTAGTGAATTATTTCAAAGCCTTTTGCGTATTTTAAAGGCGTTGTTGTTTGAGCCTTAGTTTTAACACGGTTATTTTGTTGTTCTTTTTTACAAGATGTCGTAAGAAAAATAAAAAATAAACAAATAGTTATGCTAATGAATAATTTTTTCATAAAAATATATTTCAACAAATGTAATATTTTCGGTAAATAATGATACCAATTCATCCTAATTAATTATTTTTGCTCCGATTATGGTTCTCGGTTATAGTTTCTATAAACGAGTGAAAAGGGAATTCGGTTAAAATCCGAAGCTGTGCCCGCAACTGTAAGCTTAGCCGAAAGGTGGTTGTTAATAACTTAGCCACTGTTCTATCTAGAATGGGAAGGAAATTAACAATACGCAAGCCAGGAGACCTGCCAAAATCAAGAATAGTTCAAGCTTTCGGGACGAAAGGTTTGGGTATGATTTATTTCATTACTTAAAACTTACCGGATTTTTTATTAATTAAATAAAATTTAAAAATGAAAAAAGTATTTCATTTTGTGGTATTGCTTATTGCTTCAGCATTAAGTACACTAAACGCTCAAGAAAAAAAAGAAAAAATTGAGCAATTGGATGAAGTTGTAGTTTCTGCAACAAAATTTAAAACAAAAAAAGAACACGTTGGTAAAATAATTTACCAAATTACTTCTGAAGAATTAGAAAATTTGAAAGGAAAAACTGTTGTGGATGTATTGTCTGGTATTTCCAGTATTTCAATTAATGGTGTAAATAGTTCTGCAGCCAAAAACAAAAGTACTTATGTTAGAGGTGGTCGTGACAGACAGGTTTTAGTATTAATTGATGGTGTTCCGGTTAGTGACCCATCCGGAATTAATACTACGTTTGATTTACGGTTGGTAAATTTAAGTCAGGTTGAAAGTATTGAAGTAATGAATGGTGCAGCAGGTACTTTGTATGGTTCAGGAGCTGCAACCGGAGTTATAAATATTACATTAAAAAAAGGAGCAAAAAAACCTTTCTCTATGAGTTATGAAGCGGCACTAAGCACCAGCAACACTCAAAATAATAGGAATGGTAATTTTAATGATATTAATCAAAATATTTCGTTTAATGGAAGTTTAGGTAAATTAACATATTTAGTTTTGGGTAGTTTAACAAAAGCTGGAGGAATAAGTATGGCTAGTGATAAATTAAGCGCTACTAGTTTTGAAGAAGATGAATACAAAGCTGAAAATGCTTTTGTACGTTTTGGATATGGTTTTTCTGATAATTTTTCGGTAAATATTTTTGGAAATTTTGATGAAAATAAATACGATTTTGATGCAGGAGCAAATGCAGATTCTGAAGTGAATTTTGAAGTTGATAAACAAAAACGTTTTGGTTTATCTTCTAATTTTACATACGCTAAGGGTGAGTTAAAATTAACAACTTCATACAATGAAAATAATAGAAACATAGATCAATATAATGGCTGGACTATGGCTACAGATAATTATATGTATACTGGAAAAACATATACTGCAGACTTGGTGAATAATTATAAAGTTTCAGATAAATTTCAGTTAATTACAGGGGTTAATTACATCAAACAAAATAACGAAACCGTTACACCATACGGAAATATTGATGATAAAGTTGCCAAATATGAATTAATAGATCCTTATGTTTCTGTTGTTTATAATGCAAATTCTGGTTTAAATTTAAGTGGAGGAGTTCGTTTGAATAACCATAGTGAATATGGTAACCATTTTGTTTATAATTTTAATCCATCTTACAATGTTTCTAAGAGTTTAAAAGTATTAGCTTCTTACAGTACAGCATTTATTGCACCAAGTACATACCAATTATTTTCATTTTATGGAAATACAGATTTACAAGCAGAAGAAGATACTACTATTGAAGCCGGACTTTCATATAACTCATCTACAATTGAAGCAAGTTCAGTTTTCTTTTATAGAGAAGAAAAAAATGCTATTATTTTGCCATCTTTTGTACAATACCAAAATGCCGATGAAATACTTTATGCAAGAGGTTTGGAAACTGAAGTAAAAATCAATGCAATTGAAGGTGTAACTTTAAGAATAGGACATACCTACACTAACAAAAGTGACGATGTTGATTATATACCTGAAAATAAGATAACCGCAATGCTTGAAACGGATGTTTTAGATAAAACATATTTATCATTACAGTTTAAAAATATTTCAGAAAGAACTTATTATGATCAATGGGGAACAGGAGCAGATATTAATTTAGATGCCTATAACTTACTTGACTTTCATGGAAGTTATAAATTAATAGAAGATAGATTAACGGTATTTGCAAATGTATCAAATATTTTTAATGCAGATTATGTTGAAACTATTGGTTTTACAACAAAAGGACGAAACTTTAAAGTTGGTATAAACTTTAATTACTAATTAAAATATTTTTTAAAAAGCCGCATTTTAAATCTAAAATGCGGCTTTAATCAAGTCGCTTTTTTTATACCCATTTTTAACGTTTCTTTGTGCATTAAGAAAAAACAAATCATGCCTTATAAAACAGTATATGCTACAATTTTAAAAACTTCATTTTTATTATTACTTCTTTCGGCATTTTATGGGTTTTTAATGCGATGGAATTTTTCTTTTCCAATAGCAGGTTTTAGCTATAAAAATATACTTCAAAGTCATTCACATGTTGCTTTTTTAGGATGGGGATATTTAAGTGTTTTAGTTGTTGTAATTCGTTTTTTTGTCAATGAAAAATTAAGAGATAGTATTATATATACATATATGCTATTAGTAATGCTAATATGTATTACGTTAATGTTATTTAGCTTTCCTTTAGGAGGTTATAAGATTTTTTCAATTGTATTATTAGCTGTTTTTGGATGTACGTCTTACGTGATTTCATTTAAATTGTTACGCGATATTAAGCAAAATTCGTATTCAATAAAACTGATAAAATTTGGAATTTATTATTATATACTCTCAAGTTTGGCTACCTGGTTTTTAGCAGGTGTTTTGGTTACACAGGGTAAAACAGATTTGTACTATAATACAGTCTATTTTTACCTTCATTTTTTATACAATGGTTTTTTTGTTTTTACCCTATTTGGATTGTTTTTTAGATTGCTGAGGAGAAAAGGAATAGCAATTTGTGAAAAGGATCAGAAATACTTTTTTATACTGTTAAATTTAGCCTGTATTCCTAGTTATTCACTTTCAGTTTTGTGGAGTGATGTATCTGAATATTTTAATTATATAGGAGGTATATCGGCTTTGTTTCAGCTTATTTCAGCAGTTTATTTGATTAAAATTATAATAAAATATTTAAGTGAATATTCAATTTCTAAAATTCCAAAAGTACTTCTGTTATTTTCAATTACCTCGTATTGTTTTAAAGTAGTTATACAGTTTTTTTCTGCATTTCCATATTTTGTCACAAAATCAATAGCGTTAAAACCTTTTTTTATAATAGGATATTTACATTTGTTTACCCTTGGTTTTATGACGGTTTTTATAGTGTTTCTTTTGAATGAATTTAAAATTATTCAGTTAAAATCAAGAATCTTAGAAATTAGTGTGTTTTTTGTTTTAGCAGGCATATTTATAACAGAATTATTAATGTTTAGTCAAGGTTTTTTGCTCCTATTTGGTAAAGGAATGATAAATGATTACAGTTTCAATTTGTTAATTGCCAGTGCTCTGTTATTGATTGGAATTGTTTTAATGACGAGTGTTCAATTTTTCAAAAAACAAACTATTTAAATATTGTCAATAACTTTTATTGCCAAACTAGTTTTGGAATAGTACTTTTGAATTTTAATGAATTTCCGTGAATAAATACCTTGATAACCTTAACGAATCACAAAGAGCCGCAGTAGTGCATAAAGATGGCCCAATGATTATTATTGCTGGAGCAGGTTCAGGAAAAACCCGTGTTTTAACTTATCGGATTGCCTATTTAATGAATCAAAATGTTGATCCGTTTAATATTTTGGCATTAACTTTTACCAATAAAGCAGCACGCGAAATGAAAGATCGTATTGCCAGTGTTGTAGGAGATTCTGAAGCTAAAAGTTTATGGATGGGTACTTTTCATTCCGTATTTGCACGAATTCTTCGATCTGAAGGTGATAAATTAGGGTTTCCTTCAAATTTTACCATTTATGATACACAAGATGCGGTTAGATTGTTGTCTTCCATTATAAAAGAAATGCAATTAGACAAAGATCGCTATAAACCTAAGCAGGTATTGAGTAGGATTTCTTCATTTAAAAATAGCTTAATTACTGTCAAAGCCTATTACAATAATTCAGATCTTATTGAAGCAGATAAAATAGCTCAACGTCCAAAAATGGGGGAAATTTATCATCAATATGTAGAGCGTTGTTTTAAAGCAGGTGCAATGGATTTTGATGACTTGTTATTAAGAACCAATGAGTTATTAACTCGTTTTCCGGACGTTCTTTATAAATACCAAAACAGATTTAAATATATTTTAGTTGATGAGTATCAAGATACCAATCATTCACAATATTTAATTGTGAAGGCCTTAGCTGATAGGTTTCAAAATGTATGTGTGGTAGGGGATGATTCTCAAAGTATTTATGGGTTTAGAGGTGCTAATATTCAAAATATTTTAAATTTTCAAAGAGATTACGATAACGCGGCAATTTTCAAGTTAGAACAGAATTATCGCTCCAGCAAAAATATAGTAGAAGCTGCAAACAGTGTTATTTCAAAAAATAAAACAAAACTGGATAAAGAAATTTGGACAGCAAACGATGAAGGTGGGAAAATTAAAGTAATGCGGACTTTTACAGAAGCAGAGGAAGGTAGGTTTATTGCCAATTCAATTTTTGATAATAAAATGAATTTGCAGCTTAAAAATTCCAGTTTTGCAATATTGTATAGAACAAATGCACAGTCAAGAGCTATTGAAGATGCCTTAAGAAAAAAGGATATTAAATATAAAATTTATGGTGGACTATCCTTTTATCAACGAAAAGAAATTAAAGATACACTAGCTTATTTACGATTGTTAGTGAATCCGAACGATGAAGAAGCTTTAAAACGTGTTATTAATTATCCAATGCGAGGAATTGGAGCAACAACCGTTGATAAATTAAGTGTTGCTGCTAATTATTATAAAAAATCGATATTTGAACTATTGCAAAATTTAGCAGATACCGATGTTAATTTAAATACCGGAACAAAAACAAAATTAGACAATTTTGTTACCATGATTCAACATTTTCAAATTGAATCAAAAACAAAAAACGCCTTTGAAGTTGCTGAATTTGTAGTAAAACAGACTCGCTTAATAAAAGATTTAGAAAAAGATGGAACTCCGGAAGGTGTGAGTAGAGTTGAAAATGTTCAGGAATTGTTAAATGGCATTAAAGATTTTATTGAAGTTCAAAAAGAAAAAGAGGAAGATGATTCCTTGGCTTTCTTTTTAGAAGATGTGGCTTTGGCAACTGATTTTGACAGTGAAAAAAAAGATGATGAACCACGAGTTTCATTAATGACTATTCATTTAGCAAAAGGGTTGGAATTTCCTTATGTATATATTGTAGGTTTAGAAGAAAATTTATTTCCTTCAGCAATGAGTATGAATACGCGTAGTGAATTAGAAGAAGAACGTAGGTTGTTTTATGTAGCTCTTACCAGAGCTGAAAAACAAGCCTATTTAAGTTATGCGCAAACTCGCTATCGCTGGGGTAAATTGGTAGATTGTGAACCAAGTAGATTTTTAGAAGAGATTGATGATATTTATATTGAACATTTAACACCTAAAGTTGCTCCTCCTGTTCAAAATAAGTTTTTGAATGAAGATATTTTTGGAAGTGTACCACAAAATAAAATTCGTTTCAAAAAGCCTGTTCAACGAACTCCAACAAAGAAAAAGACATCACCAAAAATTGAATTTTCACCACCTAAAAATTTAAAAAAAGTGGTCAAAAACACTACAATTTCAGCAAATTTATTTGATAATAATATTGTTGTGGGCTCTGTTATTGAACATCAAAAATTTGGGAAAGGTAAAGTTGTAAGTTTAGAAGGAGTTGGAGCAAATAAAAAAGCAGAAATTCAATTTACAACCGTAGGAGTTAAGAAATTATTATTACAATTTGCAAAGCTTAAAATTATAAGTTAGCACATTATTGTAGAATCAAAATTTAAGTGTAATTTGCATAAAATATTTTATTGAAGAAAAGATCCATGGACTATAATTTAGAATACAATTCAGAAAGAGAAAAATTAATTATTCCGGAATACGGAAGACATATACAAAAATTAGTAAATCATTGTCTGAACATTGAAAATGTTGATGAGCGTAATAAAATGGCTAAAGCCATTGTTGATGTTATGGGGAATTTGCAGCCACATTTAAGAGATGTGCCTGATTTTAAGCATAAACTATGGGATCAGTTGTTCATTATGTCCGATTTTAAATTAGATGTTGATTCACCTTTTGAAAAACCTGAAAAAGAAGTTTTACAGGCAAAACCAGGACCTTTGGAATACCCAAAACTAGCTTCAAAATACAGGTTCTATGGTAACAATATTCAAACTATGATTGATACAGCTTTAACCTGGGATGAAGGTGAGGCTCGTGATGCGCTTTATTATACTATTGCAAATCACATGAAGAAGTGTTATTTGAACTGGAATAAAGATACTGTTGAAGATCAAGTAATATTTACGCATTTAAACGAACTTTCAAATGGTAAAATAAATTTATTGAATTCTGGTGAAAAATTATCGGAAGTGAAAAATTTACTACGTAAAAGAAAAATAACATCTCACAAGCAAAAACCAAAGAAAAAGAAATACTAACCACTCGCTATATGTCTACATTCATCATAGAAGGAGGTCAAAAGTTAAGCGGCAGCATAACTCCTCAAGGCGCTAAAAATGAAGCGCTTCAAGTAATTTGTGCCGTTTTATTAACAAGCGACGAAGTAACAATTAGTAATATTCCTGATATACGAGATGTTAATAAATTAATATTTATTTTAAGTGAGTTAGGAGTTAAAACTGAAAAGGTTAATAATGATACATATAAATTTAAAGCAGATGAAATAGATTTGAACTATTTAGAATCTGATAAATTTAAAAAGGATGGTAGTTCATTACGTGGTTCAATTATGATTGTAGGCCCACTATTAGCAAGATTTGGAAAAGGATATATTCCTCGTCCCGGTGGTGATAAAATTGGCAGAAGACGATTAGATACACATTTTGAAGGCTTTATAAAATTAGGTGCTAAATTTAGATATAATAAAGATGAAAAGTTTTATGGAGTTGAGTCAGATTCACTAACAGGAACTTATATTCATTTAGATGAAGCCTCTGTAACTGGAACTGCAAATATAATTATGGCAGCAGTTATGGCTAAAGGAATTACTACCATTTATAATGCTGCTTGCGAACCATATATTCAGCAATTGTGTAAAATGCTAAACAGTATGGGCGCAAAAATTAGAGGTGTAGGATCTAATTTATTAATAATAGAGGGTGTTGAGGTTTTAGGAGGTTGTAAGCATAGAATTCTTCCTGATATGATAGAGATTGGAAGTTGGATTGGAATGGCAGCTATGACCAAATCTTCACTTACAATTAAAAATGTAAGTTGGAATGATTTAGGATTAATACCTCGTGTTTTTCAAAAAATTGGAATTAAATTAGAACGAAAAGAGGATGATATTTTTATTCCAGAACAGGATAGTTATGAAATACAAAATTTTATAGATGGTTCAATTTTAACTATTTCTGATGCACCTTGGCCAGGTTTTACACCTGATTTATTAAGTATAATTTTAGTAGTTGCTACGCAAGCAAAAGGAAGTGTTTTAATACATCAAAAAATGTTTGAAAGCCGTTTATTCTTTGTTGATAAATTAATTGATATGGGTGCTAAAGTTATTCTTTGTGATCCACACAGAGCAACCGTTATAGGAATGAATCATGAATCAAGTTTGAAAGGAACTGTTATGACATCTCCTGATATTAGAGCGGGTATTTCATTGTTAATTGCAGCATTGTCAGCCAAAGGCACAAGTACAATTCATAATATTGAACAAATTGACAGAGGTTATCAAAATATTGATGAAAGATTACGTGCAATAGGTGCAAAAATTAAACGTATAGCCTAATTATAAACTAAAATAGTATCCATAAATTCTTCAATTCATAAGTTTAGTAAACTTACTTTAAGTCTTTGATTTTAATTCATCATTTTTATTTGTGTCATATTGGCATAATTCAAAAATTGGCAATACTTTTGCATCCGATTATATTGAAATTTTTTTAAGAAGAAATTATGAGTAAAAAGAGAGATATTAAAGACGAAAAAGAAGTTAAAGATAAAGAAACTGTACAGGGAGAAACTCAGGAAATTAGTACGGAGGAGCAGTTAGCAAAAGATTTAGCTCAAGAAAAAGATAAATTTTTACGTTTGTTTGCTGAATTTGAAAATTATAAAAAAAGAACTTCTAAAGAACGTATTGAATTGTTTAGAACTGCCAATGAAGAATTAATGACAGTTTTATTGCCAATTTTAGATGATTTTGACAGAGGTTTAAATGAAATTAAAAAAGCAAAAGATAAAGAGTTGTTGAAAGGAATGGAGCTTATAAACAATAAACTTCGTACATCATTAACTCAAAAAGGTTTAAGTCCTATTAAGGTGAAAAATGGAGTAGTATTTGATGTAGAATTGCACGAGGCAATTACGCAAATACCTGCGCCATCAGATGATTTAAAAGGAAAGATAATTGATGTAATTGAACAAGGATACAAACTAGGAGATAAAGTTATCAGATATCCTAAAGTTGTTGTAGGTCAATAATTTATATTGAATGAATTATTTATGATTAAAAATAAATATTATTAATATAAATGTTACAGTTGAACCTTAAAAAACAATAAAACCAAACAAATGAAAGAAGATTACTACCAAATATTAGGTGTTTCAAAAAGTGCCACAGGTCCAGAAATAAAAAAAGCATATCGTAAAATGGCTATAAAATATCATCCTGATAAAAATCCGGGAGATAAAGCAGCCGAGGAAAAGTTTAAACAAGCAGCTGAAGCCTATGAGGTTTTAAGTGATGAAAACAAGAAATCTCGTTACGATCAATTTGGTCATGCCGCATTTGAAGGTGGAGCTGGAGCTGGAGGTTTTGGCGGAGGCGGAATGAATATGGACGATATATTTAGCCAGTTTGGTGATATTTTTGGAGGTGCATTTGGTGGAGGCGGAGGCTTTGGCGGTTTTGGTGGTGGATCACGCGGTAGAGCACGTGTAAAAGGTAGCAATCTAAGAATTAGAGTAAAACTTACTTTAGAAGATATTGCCAATGGTGTTGAGAAAAAAGTTAAGGTTAGAAGAAAAATAAAGGCAGCAGGAGTAACGTATAAATCTTGTTCAAATTGTAATGGTACGGGTCAGGTAATGAGAGTTACTAATACTATTTTAGGTAGAATGCAATCTGCATCAACGTGCCCAACTTGCCACGGAGCTGGTGAATCATTGAACAATAGACCTAAAGGTGCCGATAGTGATGGTTTAATTGTTAATGAAGAAACTGTTTCTATTAAAATTCCAGCAGGTGTTACTGAAGGTGTACAATTAAAAGTGAATGGCAAAGGTAATGCTGCTCCTGGAAATAGTTCATTGGATGGAGATTTATTGGTTGTTATTGAAGAAAAACAACACGATACACTTAAAAGAGAAGGAACAAACTTACATTACGATTTGTATATTAATTTGTCAGAGGCTGTTTTAGGTGTAAGCAAAAATATTGATACAGTTTCAGGGAAGGTTAAAATTAAAATTGAATCGGGAACGCAATCAGGTAAAATATTACGTTTACGAGGAAAAGGTTTACCAAGCATTGATCATTATGGAAACGGAGATTTATTAGTTCACATAAATGTATGGACTCCGCAGAATTTAAGTAAGGAACAAAAGAAGTTTTTCGAGAAAATGGTTAATGATGAAAATTTCACACCAAATCCATCAAAATACGATAAATCATTTTTTGAAAAAGTAAAAGATATGTTTTCGTAATTTTTGAAAACTATTTAAAAAAATTAATTTATATTTGAATCATGTTATTGGTTTTTAAACTAATAGCACTTTTTCTTTTTCATAGCAATTTACCCGCTCATTTTTTTTGAGTGGGTTTTTTTATACCAATAATTATGGTAATTTTGCAATATTAAGCAGGTCGACTTATCGCTTCATTTATGGAGAGGAAAGTCCGGACACCATAGAGTAGCATAGCGGATAACATCCGTCCAACGCAAGTTGAGGACAAGTGCAACAGAAAGCAAGTACAGTTAGGCTGTAGTGAAACCAGGTAAACTCTATGCGGTGAAATGCCACGTATATTGAAATTTTAAAGTTACTCGCTTTATTTCAAGGGGTAGGCAGCTTTAACTATAAAGTAATTTGTAGTATAGATAAATGATAAGAATCCTCATAAGAGGATACAAAATCCGGCTTACAGACCTGCTTATTTTTTTCAAATCCGTAATAATTGCAAGCTTTTCGCTACGCTTTTTTACGGTTTTATAAAAAATTACACATTCATATATTTATATCTTCAAAAATGTATTCAATTTTGCAAATTCCTATATTCAAACATTCCTTTTTTGTACCTTCGCTCAATTGAAATAACTAAATAAAATTACTTCAAAAAGTTTAACACCTAAAGCAATTTAAGTATGAAAACATATATAGACTACATTAAAGAAATTGAAGAAAGAAAAGCACAAGGTTTGCATCCCGAACCAATTGATGGTGCGGAGTTGTTAAGTGAAATTATTTCACAAATTAAAGATTCAGAAAATGAACATAGAGAAGATTCTCTAAATTTCTTTATTTACAATGCATTACCAGGAACTACAAGTGCTGCAGGCGTAAAAGCTAAATTTTTAAAAGAAATTATTCTTGGTGAAGTTGAAGTAAAAGAAATTAAACCTGAATTTGCTTTTGAGCAATTATCACATATGAAAGGTGGACCTTCTATTGAGGCTTTACTTGACCTTGCTTTAGGAAACGATGAATCAATAGCTTTAGAAGCTGCTAAGGTTTTAAAAACACAAGTGTTTTTATACGATGCAGATACTGCTCGCTTGGAAGAAGCATACAAGGGTGGTTGTGCAATTGCAAAAGACATTATTGAGAGTTATGCAAAGGCAGAGTTCTTTACAAAATTACCTGAGATAGATGAGAAGATTGATGTTGTAACATATATAGCAGGTGTTGGAGATGTTTCAACAGATTTACTTTCTCCAGGTGGTGATGCACACTCAAGATCGGATAGAGAGTTACACGGACAATGTTTGTTTGAGCATAATAAAGATATGCAAAATGAATTATTGGCATTACAAGAAAAACACCCAGGAAAACGTGTGATGTTAATTGCAGAAAAAGGTACAATGGGAGTTGGTTCTTCTAGAATGTCGGGTGTAAACAATGTTGCATTGTGGACAGGTATTCAAGCAAGTCCATACGTTCCATTTATCAATATTGCACCTGTAATTGCAGGAACAAACGGAATTTCACCAATATTTTTAACCACAGTTGGTGTAACAGGAGGAATAGGTTTAGATCTTAAAAACTGGGTAAAGCAAAAAGATGCTAATGGTAATACAGTGGTTGATGAAGATGGAGAACCAGTTTTAAAACAAACGTATTCAGTTGAAACAGGAACAGTTTTAACTATTAATACTAAAGAGCAAAAATTATATGGCGGAGATAAAGAGTTGATGGATATTTCTGCAGCTTTCACTCCACAGAAAATGGAATTCATGAAAGCTGGCGGTTCTTATGCTGTTGTTTTCGGAAAAAAATTACAAACATTTGCTGCTAAAACTCTAGGAATTGAAGCTCCTCAAGTTTATGCTACTTCAAAAGAAATTTCTGTTGAAGGACAAGGATTAACGGCAGTAGAAAAAATCTTTAATAAGAATGCAGTAGGAACTACACCAGGTAAAACATTACACGCTGGTTCTGATGTTCGTGTTGAAGTAAATATTGTAGGTTCTCAAGATACTACTGGGTTAATGACTTCACAAGAGTTAGAGATGATGGCGGCTACAGTTATTTCACCAATTGTTGATGGAGGATATCAATCAGGATGTCATACTGCTTCAGTTTGGGATGATAAGTCTAAGGCTAATATTCCAAGATTGATGAAGTTTATGAACGATTTTGGTTTAATTACAGCTCGTTCTCCACAACATGCTTACCCTGCAATGACAGATGTAATTCATAAAGTATTGAATGATATTACTGTTGGAGATTGGGATATTATTATTGGTGGAGATTCTCACACACGTATGTCAAAAGGTGTTGCTTTTGGAGCAGATTCAGGAACAGTTGCCTTGGCTTTAGCTACAGGTGAGGCTTCGATGCCAATTCCTCAATCAGTTAAAGTAACTTTTAAAGGTGATATGATAAGCTTCATGGATTTCAGAGATGTTGTTCATGCTACTCAACAACAAATGTTAAAACAATTTGGTGGAGAGAATGTTTTTCAAGGAAGAATCATTGAGGTTCATATTGGAACATTAACTGCCGATCAGGCCTTTACATTTACAGATTGGACTGCAGAAATGAAAGCGAAAGCTTCTATCTGCATTTCTGAAGATGAAACATTAATTGAATCTTTAGAAATTGCTAAGTCTAGAATCCAAATCATGATTGATAAGGGAATGGATAATGCAGGACAAGTTTTACAAGGTTTAATCAATAAAGCTGATAAAAGAATTGCTGAACTTAAGTCTGGTGATAAGCCAGCTATAAGACCTGATGCTAACGCTAAATATCATGCTGAGGTTGTAATTGATTTAGATGAAATTGCTGAACCAATGATTGCCGATCCTGATGTACATAATGAAGATGTTTCTAAACGTTATACTCACGATGCTATTCGTCCATTATCTTTTTATGGAGGTACTAAGCAAGTTGATTTAGGGTTTATTGGATCTTGTATGGTGCATAAAGGTGATATGCAAATATTAGCTCAAATGTTAAAGAACATTGAAGCTCAAAATGGAAAAGTTGAATTTAACGCTCCGTTAGTGGTTGCACCACCAACATACAACATTGTTGATGAGTTAAAAGCTGAAGGTGATTGGGAAGTATTACAGAAATACTCAGGTTTTGAGTTTGATGACAATGAGCCAAAAGGTGCTGCTCGTACTAAATATGAAAACATGTTATATTTAGAACGTCCAGGGTGTAACTTATGTATGGGGAATCAAGAAAAAGCAGAGCCAGGTGATACTGTAATGGCTACTTCTACACGTTTATTCCAAGGAAGAGTTGTAAAAGATACTGACGAGAAAAAAGGAGAATCTTTACTTTCGTCAACTCCAGTTGTTGTATTGTCTACCATTTTAGGAAGAACACCTACAATGGCTGAGTATGAAGCTGCAGTTGACGGTATTGTATTAACAAAATTTACACCTTCACTTAAAAAGTTGACTGCAAACTAATTTTTAATCAATAAATTACAGTAAAAGGGAGCAATCGCTCCCTTTTACTATTTAATAAAGATTTTTTAGATGTTAATTGAATAATGGTGATTACTATCAATCTTTATATGAAATCATAGAGCGTAAGAAACCTGTAATGAGTATTGGAACAGGTGTTTTATTATAAATGTTGTTACATTGTAACATCGCTTTTTTATTATATTTGCTTGTAATTACTTCAATTTCTTCCAATTTAAGTTTTATGAAAAAAATAATATCAAAAAAAAACGTATCAAACATTGTTTTTATGCTTGCAATTGCAATGCTTATATACACGCCCACTCGAACTTGGTTTTTACGTCAAATTGCATTTGCTCCTTCAATAAAAAAAATAGAAAATAGCGAAAAACTAAATTCTTATAATTGGCAGTTAAAAGGATTAAATACAGAAAGTATTGATTTTACCGATTTAAAAGGAAAGGTAGTTATTGTAAATTTTTGGGCAACATGGTGTCCTGGATGTCGTGCTGAAAAACCAATGTTTCAGGAATTGTATAATGATTATAGAGATAAAGTAACTTTTTTATTTATAACTAATGAAAATTGGGAAGTAGTACAGAAGTATTTTGACAAAAACGATTATAATTTACCAGTTTATAATTCAATAACCCTTCCTCCTGAATTATTCTTAGAAACAAATTCAATTCCGGCAAGTTATTTAATTGATAAAGAAGGAAATGTACGAATTAAAAAAGTAGGTGCAGCAAATTGGGATAGTGGAAAGGTGCGCAATTTATTAGATAATTTAGTTCCATAAAATAACCTATAGGATAATACTCAACTACTGGTTTATTTAAGAAATTTTATAAAGTGTATTTTATTATTTTGTTTTCTAACGATTGGTTTAAGTTTGTCATAGTAGTAGTATTGTTTTTTAGCCATTTCGTGTTAGCAATAAGTTAAGTGAAAATTAATAATTTGCTAAAACTTCATTGAGACTATCAATAATAATAGTACAACCTTTGCAAATTTCATCTTCAGAAATTGTGAGTGGGGGAGTTATTCGAATGGCGCTACCTTCAAATAATAACCAAAAAAGCAACAATCCTTTTTCTAAGCAGTTTAAAATAACTTTTGAAGCAATTTCATCAGATTTCACCATTACAGCAAGCATTAACCCTTTCCCTCTAATTTCAGTAATTAAAGGGTGAATTAATAATTTTCTAAATAAAACTTCTTTTTGAAGTGTTTCTTCCATCAGATCTGATGAAAATAATTCGGTTAAAGTTGCATTTGCAGCTGCAGCAATTACAGGGTGACCTCCAAATGTAGTAATATGCCCTAGTTTTGGATGCTGTTTTAACAAACTCATATGCGCGTTTGAAGCTATAAAAGCACCTATTGGCATTCCACCGCCTAGCCCTTTGCCTACGACAATTATATCTGGAACTACCTTGTAATTTTCAAAGCCAAAGAATTTACCTGTTCTACCAATACCAGATTGAATTTCATCTAAAATTAGTAATGCCCCAACTTTTTCACACTTATTTTTTACCTTTTTAAGGTAATCATTTTTTGGTTCAATAAATCCAGCTCCACCCTGAATTGTTTCTAAAATTACAGCAGCAGTTTTTGATGAAATTTTATCAATATCAACTTCATTATTAAATTCTATGAATCTAACACCTGGAATTAAGGGTCTAAAAGCACTATTTTGTTCTTCAGCACCACAAACACTCATTGAGCCTTGTGTATTACCGTGATAGCCATTTTTTGCTGCAATAATTTCGCTTTTTCCAGTAACTCTTTTTGCTAATTTTAAAGCACCTTCAGTGGCTTCTGTACCTGAATTTGTTATATAAACAGTTTCTAAAGGTTTTGGTAAATGAGCAACTAATTGTTTGCAAACATCTAATTGAGGTTGTTGAATAAACTCTCCATACACCATGACATGAGTGTAACTATCAACTTGATTTTTAATTGCTTCAGATATTTTTGGATGATTGTGACCTAGCGTATTAGCCGATACACCTGCTATAAAATCTAAATATGCTTTTTCTGAAGTATCATACACATAGCTTCCTTTTGCATATGATATTTCCAATGCTAATGGATATGGAGATGTTTGCGCTTGATATTTTAAAAAGTCTTTTTTCAATTTTGTTTAAGATCTTTTTTTGGTGGATTTTTTTTTGTAAAAGTACGTTGTTTTACTTTTACCTTATCTTTTACCTTATCATTAATTTCAGAAACCTCTGTTTTTAAATTATTAAGTTTAGAATCTATAATTTTATCCTGAATAAAAATAGCTTCTTTATTTATAGGACGTTCATTTTCCCTCCAAATAAAACCTTTAAATTTTTCTTCGGTTTCTGGAAATTCAGAAGGAGGATAGGTTTTACCGTCGGGTTTTGAAATAAAATCAATGGTACTTATTTCATTATTTTCAAAAGAAATAAAAATATTTTTACTGCTTTGCATTTTTGTAATTCCAACCAAAGCTTGCTGTTCATTTCTGGCATAAAAAATGACTTCACTGTTTCCAATAACGTCGAGTGATTTTAATTTGTTTTCAGCAAATTTTCCAAACATATTTTTACCTTTTAATTGGCTAAAACCAGCAGAATCTTTTTGAATTAGAAAACCGTTGTTTATAATTTTCAAAGAATCTAATTGTTCTGTTTTATTGTTTGAAATTAAATGTATAGTATCACCTGTTATTTGGTTTCCTTGAGCCCAAATTACAGGGTTTTTAAACATCTCTGTTAAACCAATTTTCTCATTACTAACTAATGAATCACATTTTCCTTGTAAATCTGATTTAAAAAACTTCACTTTATGAAATGCCTTTACAAACCGTTCTTTAGTTTTTCCGGTTACCATTAATTTTTCACCATGAATGTAGATTGAATCGGTTTCCATTTTTGAAATAGCTACAGCCTTATCAGTAATAAATACTGAATCTTTTGATTTAAACATTTCAGCATAACCTCCTTTAGCAACAAAATTATTAAGAGTGTCAATAAGTTTAACATTTCCGGTTGCTGAAGCAAATTCTTTGTTTTTATTATAATAAAGACTGTCGCCTTTTATAATTCTATCATCATAGTAAATTTTTGATTTATCTAAAAAATGTGATATGTGTGTTTTGGAATTATAATGCCCTTTTTCTGTATAAATAGTATTATTATCACTAATTATGGTTGAAGGACCAAAAAGATCTGCAATTCCCGTACTTGTGTAATATTCTAAATGATTTGAATTTAGTTTACTTTCTTTATTGGTTACCACTACATTATTATGAGCTTCAAACTTGTTGGTTTTTAAATAATAAGTACCTAAAGTACTTGTAAGAACGTTTACAGTGTCTTTTATTTTTCCGCCCGTTTTATAAAATAATTTTTGCTGTGCTCTGTCGAATTTTAAGGTGTCTGTTTCCAAAGTCATTAATTCATCTTTCAAAAGTACCTCACCCCATGATGTTACAATATTATTTAAGCCATCGTAATGAGTATGTTTACTGTATTGATGTATGGTATCTCCTTGATTTACAATAACATTACCCATTGCTTTTATAAACTGTTTCTCTTGGTAAATGTATGCTTTATCGCAGCGTAGCGTTGCTCCTTTATGTTCTACAAAAACATTCCCTAATGAAATTGTAGCGTCCGGGTATTTTGGATCGGTAAATGTGTTATCGGCTTGTAATATTTTTATTCTTCTGGATTGGGAATAACTTAAAGTACAAAATACTAGTAGTAGTAAAAGAAGCGTTTTTTTCAATGTTTTAAAAAATTTGATACAAAAATAGCGAAAAAAATAAGTAGAAAATGATAAATGTACTTTAAAATAAAAGTCATTATGATTAATCTATATTGAAGTATTCGTTAAATTATAAGGAACAACCTCGCTTTAATCATAATGACGTTTATATATTTAGAAAACTATTTTAAAATAGTTTGTTTTCTATCAGGACCTACTGAAACTATTTTTACCGGCACTTCTACAAAATCTTCAATGAATTTTATGTAATCATTTAATTCTTGAGGAAGTTCTTCTGCTTTAGTCATTGAAGTTAAATCTTCTTTCCAACCTTTAAGTTCTGTATAAATAGGAGTGACGTTGTATTCTTCAATATTGTATGGTAGGTGACTTACTTCAGTACCGTTATAATTGTAGGAAGTACAAGCTTTTAACGTTTTAAAACCTGAAAGAACATCACCTTTCATCATCATTAATTGCGTAACTCCGTTTATTTGAACTGCGTATTTAAGTGCCACCAAATCTAACCAACCACATCTTCTTGGTCTTCCTGTAGTTGCCCCAAATTCGTGGCCAACTTTTGACATTGTTGCTCCGTCTTCGTCAAACAATTCAGTAGGGAATGGGCCAGAACCTACACGGGTTGTATATGCTTTAAAAATTCCATACACTTCACCAATTTGGTTAGGAGCAACACCTAAACCAGTACAAGCTCCAGCAGCAGTTGTATTAGAAGATGTTACAAATGGGTATGTACCAAAGTCCACATCCAGCAAAGACCCCTGAGCACCTTCAGCTAAAACTGTTTTGCCAGATTTCATAGCAACATTCAAGTATTCTTCACTATCAACAAAAGGAATTTGTTTTAAATAATTTAAGGCTGCAAAAAATTCTTCTTCAAGTTCTTCTAAATTATATTCTAGCTTAACTCCATAATAATCAATCATTTTAATGTGCTTGGTAACTAAAGCTTGATAACGATCCTTAAAATCTTCTAATTCAGTATCACCAATTCTAATTCCATTTCTACCAGTTTTGTCCATATAAGTTGGGCCAATACCTTTTAAAGTAGAACCAATTTTAGCTTTACCCTTTGAAGCTTCACTTGCAGCATCTAATAATCTGTGAGTTGGAAGGATAACATGTGCTTTTCTTGAAATTACTAATTTAGATTTAAAATCTATATCATGTTTTGATAGATTATCTAATTCTTTTTTAAAAATAACAGGATCAATAACAACACCATTACCAACAACATTCATTGCATTTTCATGAAAAATTCCAGAAGGAATTGTATGTAATACGTGTTTTTGTCCATCAAAAATTAAAGTATGCCCAGCGTTTGGTCCACCTTGAAACCGTGCAATGATATCATACTTTGAGGTAAGAACATCTACAATTTTACCTTTTCCTTCGTCTCCCCATTGTAGACCTAATAATAAATTTACAGCCATTTGCTTAATAATAATATGTTAGTTGTTAGTTGTTTTTTTCTTTGTTCCGTAGAAATAAAGTGAGTGATTGTTAATTTGAATATTGAAGGTATCTTCAATAGTTTTTTTGATGGTTTGAATCCTAGGATCACAAAATTCAATTACTTCACCTGTATCTGTTAAGATTACATGATCGTGTTGTTTGTCAAAATACGATTTTTCATAATGTGCCTGACTTTGGCCAAATTGATGTTTTCTAACCAAACCTGATTCTAATAATAATTCAATTGTATTGTATAAAGTAGCTCTACTAACACGGTAGTTTTTATTTTTCATTTGGATATAAAGTGATTCAATATCGAAATGCTCTTTTAAATCATAAATTTCCTGTAAAATAGCAAAGCGTTCAGGTGTTTTCCTGTGTTTATTACTTTCTAAAAAATTAACAAATACTTTTTTTACTACTTTTTGATTTTCGCTACTCATATACTCGCTATTTTGAGATATAAAAATTAAAAAACAAAGTTAATTCTAATTTTTCAATCTTTTATGAAGTTTTTTTTTATTTATTAACTTAAATTGTGAATAATCTAATGTTTATAAATTCTTTCGACGGTTTCAATTCCATCAATTGCTTTAATGCTATTACTCAGTTTTTGAAGTTGGGATTTATTTTTAACACTTACCGTAATACTGCCATCAAAGATTCCATCATTCCCTGAAATATTTAAGCTATGAATATTTACATTCATATTATGTGATATTACCTTAGTAATTTCATTTGCCATACCTACGTGGTCTGCACCATAAATTTTTAAAATAGCTTTAAAATCCTGTTTTGAAGAATCAATCCATTTTGCAGGCATTACTCTGTATGCATAATTTGCCTGTAAACTAATTGAGTTTGGACAATCCTTTTTATGAACTTTAACACCATCATTAATAGTTACAAATCCAAAAACTTGATCTCCTGGAATTGGGTTACAACATTGTGACATTTTATAATCTAAACGTTCTTCTTCTTTACCAAAAACTAAAGAATCGTAGTTGGCTATAACTTCATCTTTATCAATTAGTTCAGGCTTTTTAGCAGACTTTTTTATTTTATTTTTGAAGAAATTTACAAATGGATTGCTGCGTTTGGCTACAAATTCTTTAAGCTGATTATTATCTATAGAACCACTTCCAAGTCTAAAAAACAAATCTAAACTAGTTTTTAGGTTAAAATAATTCACCAACTCATTAACCACTTTTTCATTTAAATTTATTTTAAGATGACGCAGTTTTCGATATAAAACCTCCTTACCTTCATAAGCAATAACTTTTTGATCTTCTTTTAAAGAGTTTTTAATTTTTGTTCTTGCTCTAGCTGTTACTACAAAATCCAACCATCCAATATTTGGTTTCTGATTTTTTGCAGTAATTATTTCAACCTGATCTCCACTGCTAAGAATATAACTAATAGGTTTAAGTTTTCCGTTAACTTTGGCTCCTCGGCAGTTCATACCAACCTGTGTATGAATCGAAAAGGCAAAATCTAAAGCTGTGGCATTTTTAGGTAAAGCTTTTAAATCACCCTGCGGTGTAAAAACAAAAATTTCTTTAGAATATAAATTCAATTTGAAATCTTCAACAAAATCTACAGCATTTGTGTCAGAATTTTCAAGTGTCTCTCTAATCTTATTAAGCCAGTTGTCTAAACCACTTTCTTTTTCTTTCTGATTTTTATATTTATAGTGTGCAGCATAGCCTTTTTCAGCTATTTCATCCATTCTTGAAGAGCGAATTTGCACTTCAACCCATTTTCCCAGCGGCCCCATAACAGTTATATGAAGCGATTCGTAACCAGTAGATTTTGGATGACTTATCCAATCTCTTAGTCTTCCAGGGTTAGGAGTAAAGTGGTCGGTTACTACAGAATATATTTTCCAAGCATCAAATTTTTCTTTTTTAAATGTCGAATCATAAATAATTCTAATAGCAAACTTATCGTACACTTCTTCATATGAAACGCCTTGGGATCGCATTTTTTTACGAATAGAATAAATAGATTTCCGTCTACCTTTTATAATATATTTAAACCCCTCATCATCTAAAGATTTTTTAATGATATTTGAAAATGATTCAATATACTTTTTATGCTCTTCAGTACTTTGTGTGATTTTGTTTTTGATGTCATTATAAACATCAGGCTCAGTATATTTTAACCCTAAATTCTCTAATTCAGTTTTAATATTGTACAATCCTAAACGATGTGCTAAAGGAGCGTATATATATAAAGTTTCAGATGAAATTTTTACCTGTTTATCGTGTGGCATTGCATCCATAGTTTGCATGTTGTGCAAACGATCGGCAATTTTTATTAAAATTACACGCACATCATCGTGTAAAGTCAATAACATTTTTCTAAAGTTTTCTGCTTGAACTGAGGCGTTCTGATCTTTCTTTAAATGAGCAATTTTAGTTAATCCATTAACAATTCGGGCAACACTTTCACCAAAAAGTTGTTCAATATCTTCTATCGTATATTCGGTATCTTCAACAACATCATGTAATAATGCAGCTACAATAGAGGCAGTATCAAGGCCTATTTCATAAGCAACAATTTTTGCTACCGCAATTGGATGAAATATAAAAGGTTCACCTGTTTTTCTACGTTGAGAACTATGTGCTTCCAATGCCAGATCAAAGGCTTTTCTTATCTCTCTTTTGTCAGCTGCAGTAAATGACTGATAAGCGCCTTTTAAAAGATCTTTATAGCGTCTAGTTATTTCTTTATTTTCTTGTTCTTCAGTTAATGTGTAAACCATCGCTTAAAAATAATATTTTATTTAGAGTGATTACTATTTCAACCGATTTTATTTTCTTAAATTTTTAATTCTTTGCAATAAAGTTGGGTGTGAGTAGTGAAATTTTACATACAAATTGGATGGAGTTAAATTACTTAAGCTGTTTTTTGATAATTTTTTTAATGAAGAAATTAATGGTTCAGCATCAAAACTATATTTAGCAAAATCATCAGCTTGGTATTCAAATTTTCTAGATAAGGCATTCATAAAGAAACTAGTAATTTCAGAAATTGGACTGTAAAGTATTCCAAAGGCAATTAAACCAATATGAAAACTAGCATGTTCAACACCTAGTGCTTGTGAGAGTTGTGAGTTTCCAACTAAAAGCGATAAAATAAACAGCGTGAATCCCATTGAAGCAATTGATAACAATAAGTTATAGATAATATGTTTCTTTTTATAATGGCCTACTTCGTGAGCTAAAACAGCCACAATTTCATCAGTGTTCAAATCATTTATAAGTGTATCATATAAAGTAATTCTTTTTTGAGATCCAAACCCTGAAAAATAAGCATTTGCTTTTGTTGACCTTTTAGAACCGTCAATTACAAATACATTTTTTAACTTAAATCCAACTTTTTTGGCGAAATTTTCAATTGCTGTTTTTAATTCACCATTTTCTAAAGGTGTTTGTTTGTTAAAAATGGGGACAATTAATTTTGAATAAAACATATTTGTAAAAATTGAAAAAATGCTTATTAATAACCAGGCATAAAGCCAGAAATTTGAAGTTGTAATCATATAAAAATAGCTTATTAAAGCTAAAATTCCTCCACCAATCATTATTAACATAACCCATCCCTTTATTTTATCTAAAAAAAATGTTGTTTTGCTGGTTTTATTAAAACCAAATTTTTCTTCGATTACAAAGGTTTTATAATAGGCTAGTGGTAATGAAATAAAATCACTGACAAAAAATATTATTCCGAAAAATAATAATGTAATTAAAATGGGGTTGTTTGAAAGTTCATTTGCTATTTTATCAACAAATGCAAACCCATCAAAAGCAAAAAAAAGCAATGTTAAAAGCAATGAAAAAAATGAAGTTATTAATGAAAATTTATAATTGACTCCTTTGTATTTTTGAGATTTTAGATATTCTTCCTCATTATAAACATCATTCAATTCTTTTGGAAGACTATCATTGTAATGTTTAGCATTTAAAGCATTGAGTAAATTATCAAATAAAAATTTGATAATTATAATCGCTATTAATAAATAGAATAAAATAGTTGGATTCATTTTTAGTTATTAGTTATTAGTTTTCGCTGCCTTACAGCTTCAAAAGTAATAATGGCAGCACTTACAGAAACGTTCATAGAATCAATTTTTCCATTCATAGGAATAATAATATTTTTAGTAGAGTTTTCTAACCATTCATTTGATAAACCTGTAGCCTCAGTACCTACAATAATAGCACTGGAGTTTTTATAATTTATGCTAGAATAATCTGTGCAAGCATTTAAAGATGCACAATAAATAGCAATGTTTTCCTTTTTTAAAAATGTAATTATTTCTGTTGTACTTCCTGTTGCAATTTGATTAGTGAAAACACTACCAACACTTGATCTAACAATGTTTGGGTTATACATGTCTGTTTTTGGATTAGCAATTATCACAGCATCAATGCCAGCAGCATCAGCGGTTCTTAAAAGCGCACCAATATTTCCTGGTTTCTCAGGGGCTTCAGCAACTAATATCAAGGGGTTTGAATCTAAATTTAAGTTGTTTAAATCTAAATTTTTAAAGTGTGAAAGAGCTAAAACACCTTCGGTAGTTGTTCTGTAAGCCAGTTTTTTATAAACATCGTTTGAAATTTCTATAATTTCAACTTTTGAGGAAATTTCTGCAACCAATTCATTTACTTTTTCTACAGAAATAATTGTTTCATCAAATAAAAGCGTGTTAATTTTATAATTTCCTTTAATTGCCAAAGAAATTTCACGAAATCCTTCAATCAAAAAATGTTGTTTTTTCTTTCTAATTCTCGATTTATCTTTGAGTTGAAAAATCTCCTTTACAAACGAATTTTGGGTACTTTTTATTTGTTTAAACATAAATGCAAAAATAGTAGTTATTGACTATAATTTTGTTGTTTTATGGTAATTTATTAAAAGTGAAACCATTTTATGGTAACTTTTTATGCCTTCTTTTTGTTTGTTGGCTTTTAAAAAGGAATCGTAGAAGATTTTAAAATATTTTTCAGACCAATTTTGGTGCTTTTTCCAAAAATCTTGTGATTGTTGCATATCTTTTAAAATTCCGGAATTAATTGTTTTCTTTAATTGGTTGAATGTGTCAATATCTTGTTTGTAAATGTTGGACAAACAATAACGTAAAGCCATTAAATTACCAGCATAATTAAAATACTTGTTTTTTGAATTTACACTTGCCAAATAACCAATAAAATTAGCTTCATTTTCGGGGGCAATACCAATTTGATGCGCAATTTCATGACAAGCTGTTGATGCGTAATTATTTTTTGGAATTAACATATTTAGTTGTGCTTCATTTGTAAACGGGTTTAAGTAGCCGGTAAACCCCATATAAGTTAATGGTATACTAAATATTGATTTTTTTATGGAAGCTTGTTTAATTGAAAACTGAGGATATTTTCGTTCTAATTGGGTATAACTGTTAAAAGCGATTTGTTGGATTTTTTCTCTTTGATCAGGGTTTTTAACTATAAGAGTATCGTTTCCAGTAATCAGAACTTGAACTGTATTAACTTTAGCAATCAAAATCTTAGTGAAATTTATTAATTCTTCCTCTGAATATGCTGAGTTTTTAAAGCCTAAATCTTCATGTACAGGAGTTCTAAAATAATTAATAGCCCATCCAAAACTAAGTAAAAAGTAGATTACCGAAAGGATTCCGGTTGCCTTAAAAAAAGTATTTTTCAAATTCCAACTTCTTTGCCTTATAGTTTTGACTAAACTACGAATTATTAAAATGGCTAAAAACAAATACATTAAATCACCAAATGAAAAAGGAATCCATCCTAAACTAAAGTGTAGTGTTGATGAAATTATTGGATATATTCCATTTGAATAATATGTTTCGACAAAAGAAGGATATTGAGCAATAAGCTGATAAAATGCCCATTGAAATAGTAAAAGGATTGTTAATATTTTGTAAACTTTTAGTTTATTCATCTGTCAAAAATAGAAAATTAAAAAGCGGAATTTATTATTAATTAAGTTATTAACATTTTTTTTAGGTTGTCAACACTTTGCTGTGTAAAAATAAATTATTAAAATTGAGCTTTAATAATGTTTAAAAAATTACTTTTGTCTAATTCTTAGTTAAGAATAAAGTAGGTTTTTTAATAGAAAAAATGTATATTACAATACTACGCCCTTAATTAAATTAATATACTGATATACAGTAAGATATAAATAGATAGCACGTGAAGAGTTTACAGCACATTCCATCAAAAAAAATAAAAAAGAGTACCGTAATTAATCTTGAAAAAGGTAAAATTCCACCACAGGCTGTAGACTTGGAAGAGGCTGTTTTAGGTGCTATGATGATTGATAAAAAAGGGGTTGATGACGTAATTGATATTTTGCATGATGAAGTTTTTTACAAAGAATCACATCAGTTAATTTACAATGCAATTTATACTTTATTTCAAAGTTCAGAGCCAATTGATTTATTATCAGTATCGAATCAATTACGAAATAGCGGAAATTTAGATTTAGCTGGTGGCGATTTTTATCTTGTTAATTTAACTCAAAAAGTTTCTTCATCAGCTCATATTGAATTTCATGCACGTATTATCCTTCAAAAATACATTCAAAGAAGACTAATTTCTATTTCTGCAGAAATAATTGAAGAGGCATACGATGAAACAAAAGATGTTTTTGATTTATTAGACGATGCTGAAACTAAATTATTTGAAGTAACACAAGGAAATCTAAAAAAGGGATCTGAAGATGCGGAAGGATTGGTAACGCAGGCAATTAAAAAAATTGAAGAAATTTCGAAAAAGCAGGGAATGAGTGGTGTTGCCACAGGATTTACTCGTTTAGATGAATTAACTTCAGGATGGCAGCCTTCTGATTTAGTGATTCTTGCAGCTCGTCCGGGTATGGGTAAAACAGCGTTTGTTATGTCAATGGCTAAAAATATGGCTATTGATTTTGGAACACCAGCAGCAATATTTTCATTAGAAATGTCATCAGTTCAGTTAATTACTCGTATGATTTCAAGCGAAACAGGTATTCCGTCAGGAAAACTTAGAAAGGGAAATTTAAAACCTCACGAGTGGGAACAATTAAATGTAAAAGTGAAAAATTTGGCTAAAGCGCCAATTTTTATTGATGATACTCCTTCACTTTCTATTTTTGATTTACGTGCAAAGGCACGTCGATTAGCATCTCAACATAATATAAAAGTAATAGTAATTGATTACTTGCAATTAATGACAGCAGGCAGTGCTTCAAACGGAAATAGAGAACAAGAAATTTCTACCATTTCACGAAATTTAAAAGCTTTGGCAAAAGAATTAAACATTCCTGTAATTGCATTGTCACAATTATCGCGTGCGGTGGAGACTCGTGGTGGAAGTAAACGACCATTATTATCAGATTTACGTGAATCTGGTGCTATTGAGCAAGATGCTGATATTGTATCATTTATTTATCGCCCTGAATATTATGGGAATACAGAGTGGGATGATGAAGAAAGAACCCCTTGTGAAGGTCAAGCCGAATTTATTGTTGCTAAACATAGAAATGGTGGGCTGGATAACATTAGATTAAAGTTTACGGGTCATTTAGCATTATTTAGTGATTTAGACGATGGCTTTGGCAATGAATTTCAATCTAAAATGAATTCTCTTACGGATAGTTTTACAACACCATCCCAAGCGTTTGATTCGCCAAGTTCAGATAATGAAACCGATGTGCCATTTTAAATATTTAAAAAATTCTAATTTAAACAAACGGTCTCTATTTCAATTAATTTGGATAGTTATTTTCTTTTTAAATATCCAAACGGTTTTGGCATCATTCATTTTAATTCCAATGGATGAAGTTACTCAAACCAATCACTTAAAAGCTTATGGAATAACGTATTGGTCTTTAAATCAAGGAAATAAAGCCAAATGGTTGTTAAATTATGAGGGAGGCTCTTTTTTGTTAGAAGATAATGAAGCTACCCGAAACGAATGTAAAATTAGGGGTGTTACCTTTTCAGTAATTTCTGATGCTGAGGCAGTCGCAATTTTAGAGGAAATAAGTAGTCCTTCAAAAAATATGGAAGCCATTATTTTAGAAAAAGCACCTAAAATTGCGGTGTATTCGCCAAAAGATAAAATGCCGTGGGATGATTCAGTAACTATGGTGCTAACATATGCCGAAATTCCATTCGACATAGTATATGATACTGAAGTTTTAGAGGAAAAATTATTACTGTATGAATGGTTGCACTTGCATCACGAAGATTTTACAGGTCAATTTGGGAAATTTTATGGTTCATATCGAAGAGCTCCATGGTATTTAGAGCAAAAAAAAGTCGCTGAAAATTTAGCTACCGAACTTGGTTATAAAAAAGTTTCGCAAGAAAAATTAGCAGTAGCTGCAAAAATAAGAGATTTTGTAATTGGTGGCGGATTTATGTTTGCAATGTGTTCAGCAACAGACAGTTTTGATATTGCCCTTGCAGCTAGCGGAGTTGACATTTGTGAAGCAATGTTTGATGGAGATCCTTCAGAAAAAGATTATCAAGATAAAATTGATTTTAGTAAAACACTAGCCTTTAAAGATTTTGATTTGGTTAAAAGCCCTATGGAATATGAGTTTTCTTCTATTGATATGACTAGGAAAAGAAGGGTTATAAAGCGTACTTCCGATTACTTTTCATTGAAAGAATATTCGGCTAAATGGGATCCAATTCCTACAATGTTGTGTCAAAATCATACACTACTTGTAAAGGGTTTTATGGGGCAAACTACTTCATTTGAAAGAAATTCAATAAAATCTAATGTGTTGATTATGGCTGAAGTTAAATTGAATGGTGAGGCTAGGTATATTCATGGAATTAAAGGAAAAGGGATGTTCACTTTTTATGGAGGACATGATCCTGAGGATTATCAGCATAGAGTTGGAGATCCTAAAACGGAGTTAGATTTATATCCAAATTCACCGGGTTATAGACTAATTTTGAACAATGTTTTGTTTCCAGCTGCTAAAAAGAAAAAGCAAAAAACATAATTTGTTAATAATTACACAAAACTTTAGTAGGTAAAAAAATTGTTTCAGTAAACTAAATTGATATTTTTGCACAGTTAAATTAATTTATTAAAAATGCCAACAACACAACAATTGCAAGATTTTGCACAACAGGTTAGAAGAGATATAGTACGAATGGTTCATGCAGTTAAATCAGGTCACCCTGGTGGTTCTTTGGGTTGCAATGAATTTCTAACTGTTTTGTATCAAGAGGTTATGGAGTATTCAACCAATTTTGATATGGATGGGAAGAATGAAGATGTTTTCTTTTTATCAAACGGTCATGTTTCTCCCTTATTTTATAGTGTTTTAGCCAGAAGCGGATTTTTCCCTGTGGAAGAATTAGCTACATTCAGAAAACTAAACACACGTTTACAAGGGCATCCAACTACTCATGAGGGGTTACCAGGGATTAGAATAGCATCTGGTTCTTTAGGACAAGGAATGAGTGTTGCTATTGGAACTGCAGAAGCAAAAAAATTAAATGGTGATACTAAGTTAGTATATTCTCTTCATGGAGATGGTGAATTACAAGAAGGGCAAATTTGGGAAGCAGCTATGTATGCCGCTGGTAAAAATGTTGATAATTATATTGCTGCAGTTGATTATAATAAACAACAAATTGATGGTTCAACAGATCACGTAATGCCATTAGGTGATTTAAGAGCTAAATTTGAAGCCTTTGGCTGGTTAGTTGTCGAAGTTGAAAAAGGAAATGATATTGAAAGTATTAAAAATGGAATGGCAGAAGCGAAAAAATTAACAGGCAACCAAAAACCTATTTGTGTGCTTTTACATACTGAAATGGGTAATGGTATTGATTTTATGATGCATACTCACGCTTGGCATGGAAAACCACCAAGTGATGAGCAATTACAAGATGCATTAAGTCAAAACCCTGAAACTTTAGGAGACTATTAAATACTAATTTTATTAAAATATTAAAAAGTTATAGTATAAGTGTAATGCATTTAGATTATAACTTTTTTTATGATTAAATTATTAGTTTCCTGTAAGAATCCGTTTATATTTACAACTATTAAATTATATGTATACTTTAAACTTTCGGTTATTTAATTATTTAAACCTTTAAAAGTGAAAAATGAAAATAGGAATTGTATGTTATCCAACATTTGGAGGTAGTGGAGTAGTAGCCACTGAATTAGGAATGGCTTTGGGACAAAAAGGACACCAAGTTCATTTTATAACCTATAAACAACCTGTTAGACTCGACTTTATTTCAAATGACATCCATTTTCATGAAGTTTTTGTTGAAGAATATCCCTTGTTTCAATTTCAACCTTATGAACTCGCATTGTCAAGTAAAATGGTAGAAGTAGTAGAAATGTATAATTTAGAAATTTTACATGTTCATTATGCAATTCCACACGCGTATGCAGCATACATGGCAAAACAAATGCTTAAAGAGAAAGGGATTGATATCAAAGTGGTTACAACATTACACGGTACTGATATTACCTTGGTTGGAAGTCATCCAAATTATAAAACAGCTGTTGAATTCAGTATAAATAATAGCGATGTTGTTACAACTGTCTCTGAAAGTTTAAAGAACGAAACTTTACGATTATTCAATACTACCAAAGATATCCATGTAATTTATAATTTCATTGATTTTGAAAAATATCCCAAAATTAGTTCAAATGAATGTCAAAGAGATACCATTGCCAGTGAAAATGAACGAATAATTACGCATATTAGTAATTTACGTCCTGTAAAAAGAGCTCACGATGTAATAGATATTTTTTATAAAATTCAAAAAGAAGTTCCTTCTAAATTATTATTGGTTGGAGAAGGTCCTGACAGGGAACTTATTGAATGTCAGGTGAAAGATTTAGGAATATTAGATAGAGTATTATTTTTAGGAAATAGTAATGAAGTGAGTAAACTGCTGTGTTACTCCGATTTATTTTTATTACCATCTGAAACAGAGAGTTTTGGGTTAGTTGCTTTAGAAGCTATGGCGGCCAGAACTCCTGTAATTTCAACAAATTCAGGTGGGTTACCAGAGGTTAACGAACATGGTGTTACAGGTTTTTTAAGCAATATAGGTGATACTAATGATATGGCTAAAAATGGAATTTATATACTTGAAAATTCTGAAAGATTGAAGAAATTTAAGGCACAGGCATTTGAGCAAGCTAAAAAGTTTAGTTTGCAAAATATACTGCCTTCTTATAAAGATGTTTACCGTGAAGTTATAGCAAATTGCTGTTAGGTGGTATAAAAATCTAGTGCTTCAATAAGTAATTGTTCTCCTACTTTACAATCCAATTCGAATTTTTCGTAACCTGAAAGCAACACAAAGTTTACTTGTCCACCTACATTTTTCTTATCATGAATTAATAATTCTAAAATTGCAGGATAGTCATCAGATGATATTGCGGCTTTTGGATATATTGAAAGTAATTTTTCTTTAATAAATTGCACTTCTTTTGAAGGGAAATTTAACAATTTCCCTGACAAATAAGCTTCTGTAATCATACCAATAGCAATAGCCTCGCCATGGGTTAGTTTTTCTTTTGTTTCACTTTCCAAGAAATACGATTCAATAGCGTGTCCAAGTGTATGACCATAGTTTAAAATTTTACGTAATCCTGCTTCTTTTGGATCTTCAGTAACTACTTCATTTTTAATTTCAACAGATCTATGAATTAAATTACTTATGTTGTTGATAGATAGTGTATTAAATGAATTTATTTCATCCCAAAGTTTAATGTCATAAGTTAATCCATATTTGATGATTTCTGCCAATCCTGAGAGCAATTCTCGTTCAGTAATTGTCTCTAAATACATAGGATCAATCAATACCATTTCTGGATCAGAAAATAAACCGATTTGATTTTTTAAAACACCTAAATCTATACCTGTTTTTCCACCAACTGAGGCATCAACCATACTTAGTAAAGTAGTTGGAATATTAATAAATGAAATACCTCTTTTAAATGTTGACGCAACAAAACCACCCAAATCTGTAATTACACCGCCACCTAAATTTATCATCAAACTTTTTCTATCTGCACCTAATTCTGTTAGTGCATTCCAAACGCCAGTGCAAGTGTCAAGATTCTTATTTTCCTCTCCCGATTCAATTTCAATAATTTCAATATTTTCTGAAAACTCTAAATTTTGAAATAAAATAGGTAGACAGTTTTTATTTGTGTTTTCATCCACAAGAATAAAAATAGCCGAAGGTTTGCTTTCAGCAACGTAAGTATTTAACTTATTGTATGCATCTGCAACAAAATTCACATAATAATTATTGGATAATATTGGTCTCATTTTGGATAAAATTTTGCGCAAATTAAACAGAAAAAAACGAATTAATAAATTTTTTGTGAACTATATTTGTTGAAAGACCAATTAAATATGGAAAAAATATTCAATAACACCAAAGTTGCATTTGCTTTAAAAACAAATGCAGAAATTGATAGAGCCTACTATTTGTTTGAAATGATTAAAAGAGAGCCTTTGGTGAAAATAGGAACTTCTTTAACAAAAATAGCTTTAAAAACCTATTTGCCTGTCGAAGGAATTATTAGATCTACAGTTTTTGACCATTTTTGTGGAGGTGTAACAGAAAAAGATTGTATGGAGGTAATTGAAAAAATGTACTCAAAAAATGTGTATTCAGTATTAGATTACTCAGCCGAAGGGAAGGAAGATGAACATCAGTTTAATTTAGCTGTGGAGAAAACCCTTAATAATATAAAGTTTGGCAAAGAAAAAGATAGCATACCTTTTGCTGTTTTTAAACCAACGGGTTTTGGAAAATTTGAAATTTATAGAAAAATTACAGAAGGAGAAGATTTAGATAAGCACGAAGAAATTGAATGGAAAAAAATTAAAGAAAGATACGATATAGTTAGTAAAGCAGCTTATGATAGAGATGTACCGTTATTAATTGATGCTGAAGAATCTTGGATGCAAACTGCAGCCGACAATTTAATTGAAAAAATGATGAAAAAATACAATAAAGAAAAAATTATTGTATTTGGAACATTACAATTATACAGACATGATAGGTTAAATTATTTAAAAAAGCTTCACAAAAGGGCTAAAAAAGAAGGGTTTAAAATTGGAATGAAATTAGTACGGGGGGCTTATATGGAAAAAGAGCGAGAAAGAGCTAATGAAAAAGGCTATGAAGATCCTATTTGTGAAAACAAATCTGCAACCGATAACATGTTTAATGAAGTTATGACCTATATGTTTAAAAATATTGACGATATGTCCATATTTGCAGGAACGCACAACGAAGAAAGTTCTTATTTATTAATGGATTTAATTGCAAAATCTAACTTGGATAAAAATGATTATAGAATTTGGTTTGGTCAACTATATGGTATGAGTGATCATATTAGCTATAATTTATCCAATAATGGATACAATGTTGCAAAATATTTACCTTATGGCCCGGTACGTGATGTTATGCCTTATTTAATTAGACGGGCTGAAGAGAACACATCAGTAGCAGGACAAACAACCCGAGAACTTAGTTTGTTAAAAACTGAAAGAGAGCACAGAAAGATTTAAATTAGAATAGAAATAATTTAGTCTTATTGGCAGGGTATTTATACACTTAAACTTGTTTTAAGTCCTCTTATATAATTTTGAAGAAACGATATTTAATTCTTAAACATTAGGTTAAGGATAGTTTATCATAGTATAGATTATTCATTTCACTTGATATAATACAGTCCAATCATTATATTGAACTTTTGTGTAAATAAACCAAATAAAACTACTACTTTTGCAGCGCTTTAAAAATCAGGACATGAAAAGTATTAGAAATATTGCAATTATTGCACACGTTGACCACGGTAAAACCACTTTAGTTGACAAAATTATTGATCAGGCTCAAATACTAGATGAGCGAAAAGTACGTACCGAATTATTATTGGATAACAATGATTTAGAACGTGAACGTGGAATTACAATTTTATCTAAAAATGTATCTGTAAACTACAAAGGAGTAAAAATTAATATTATTGATACTCCTGGTCACGCTGATTTTGGTGGAGAGGTAGAGCGTGTATTGAAAATGGCTGATGGCGTTTTATTATTAGTAGATGCTTTTGAAGGTCCAATGCCTCAAACTCGTTTTGTTTTGGGTAAGGCTCTAGAGCTTGGTTTAACTCCAATTGTTGTAGTAAATAAAGTTGACAAAGAAAATTGCACACCTGATATAGTTCATGAAAAAGTGTTTGATTTAATGTTCGCTCTAGACGCTACTGAAGAGCAACTAGAGTTTGATACCATATATGGTTCAGCAAAAAATGGTTGGATGAACACAGACTGGAAAGAAGAAACAGATAATATTATTCCTCTATTAGATTCTATTTTAGAAAATATTCCAGAAGCTCCATATAAAGAAGGTTCTCCTCAAATGCAAATTACCTCATTAGATTTTTCATCATTTGTTGGTCGTATTGCTATTGGGCGTGTGTATAGAGGTGACTTAGAAGAAGGAAAAGACTATATGCTTTGCAAAGGTGATGGTAGTTATAAAAAGGTTAGAATAAAAGAACTTCACACTTTTGAAGGACTTGGAAAAAACAAAGCTTCGAAAGTTAGAAGTGGAGATATTTGTGCAATTACAGGAATTGAAGGATTTGAAATTGGAGACACAATAGCAGATTTGGAAAATCCAGAACCTCTTCCTCGAATTGAAGTTGATCAGCCTACAATGAGTATGCTGTTTACCATTAACAATTCTCCATTTTTTGGAAAAGAAGGGAAATTTGTGACTTCTCGTCATTTACGTGACAGATTATATAAAGAAACCGAAAAGAATTTAGCATTAAGAATTGAGGATACTGATACAGAGGATAAATTCAATGTTTTTGGACGTGGGATTTTACATTTATCTGTTTTAATAGAAACTATGCGAAGAGAAGGTTATGAACTACAGGTTGGTCGCCCACAGGTAATTATAAAAGATGTTGATGGTGTAAAATGTGAACCATATGAAACATTGGTGATCAATGTTCCTGAAGAATCAGCAAGTAAAGCAATTAACTTAGTAAGTTTAAGAAAAGGTGATTTATTGGTTATGGAGCCTAAAGGTGATTTACAGCATTTAGAGTTTGATATTCCATCAAGAGGTTTAATAGGTTTGCGAAATAAAATTTTAACCGCAACAGCTGGTGAAGCTATTATTAATCATAGATTACGGGGTTTTGATGTTTACAAAGGAGAAATTGCCACTTCAAACAATGGAGCTATAGTTTCTGCTGAAACGGGAAAGGCAACAGCTTACTCTATTGATAAGCTTCAAGATAGAGGAAAATTCTTTATTGATCCGAATCAAGAAATATATAAAGGGCAGGTTGTTGGTGAAAATAATAAGCAAGAAGATATGAGTGTTAATTTAATTAAAGGTAAAAAATTAACAAATGTCCGTAAATCTGGTACTGATGACAGTGTGAAAATTGCACCAAAAGTAGATTTTTCACTAGAAGAATGTATGGAGTATATAAAAGATGATGAATATTTAGAGATTACGCCGCAAAGCTTACGAATGCGAAAAATAAACTTCAGATAAAATTTAAAACCACCAATTGGTGGTTTTTTTTATCCATTCCAGCGTTTCAAATACATTTTTTTAACTTGTCTAGCGATGTAGATTGAAATTTAGGATAACCAACCTTTTTCTTCGCATTTATTTGAATGCCAAACCAAAAAAGTTGCAAATAAAATAATAATTAAAGGCATAATTATCCCTTCAAATGTCCCAAATAACTCAAATGAATTGATCATAAAAAATGAATAACCCATTTGAACTAGAATTGCTGCTAATGAAATTTTAAAAACAATATTTGCCCATTTTTTTCTAAATAATAACCCTAGACTTCCAATTACTCCACCAAAAATACCCATTGCAAATGCTACAGTAACCCAAATTGGAGATGAATCTATTATTGCCAGTTGCTCGGCGTTATATTGACTTTTAAAAGCTTCAGTTTTGTAGGCTTGCTGTAAATATGCATTTGCACCTAGTGTATTCCATAAAAGAGCAATTGCACAAATAATCCAAAAAGCTGTTGTTGGTTTATTTACTGAATTATTCATGATATAATATTTAAAATTAATTTTAGGGAGAATTTATATAAAATTTACTAATTAGCCAAATTGAAAGATTAATTTACCATATGAATAGTATTAAATAATATAATTTTTTTGAATTTAAAACTTTTAGATTTTTATATTTGCCCCACAGTTAAATATGAGCTGAGATTTTAATATGAAAACATTTACAAGATTTATTTTGCATACCATATTTGGTTGGAAAACAGTAGGGGAATTTCCTAAAGATTTAAAAAAATATGTTTTGATTGCAGCTCCACATACACATTGGGTAGATTTTTTCTTAGGTCTTGGAGTTAAATATTCCAAAGGATTACGAGTAAATTACATTGGAAAAGCTTCATTATTCAAGCCCCCGTTTGGATTTATTTTTAAAGCTTTGGGTGGTGCGCCTATTGACAGAAGTAAAAGTTCAAATAAAGTAAATGCTATTGTAAATATTTTTAATAGTAGAGAGCAATTTATTTTAGCACTTTCACCTGAAGGCACAAGACAAAAGGTAACTAACTGGAAAACTGGTTTTTATTATATTGCAAAAGGAGCAAATATACCTATTGTTATGGCTACATTAGACTTTAAAAATAAGCAAGTTAAAATCTCAAAACCATATTATACTACGGATAACAAAGAAGAGGATTTTAACTTTTTTTATAAATATTTTGAAGGAGTTGAAGGTAAAGTTCCTGAATATAGTTAACCTTTGTAAAATGGCAATTGTACTATTTTGGCAGGAATAGCTTTTTTACGAACCTTAATGAATATATTAGTATCGCGTTTAGCATATTCTTTTATTACATAACCTAAACCAATTCCTTTTTTTAGTGAAGGACTCATTGTTCCTGAAGTAACTTCTCCTATTTTACTGCCTTCAGCATTTAAAATGTTATAATGCTGGCGTGGAATTCCTTTCTCAGTTAATTCAAAAGCTACTAATTTTTTAGTCACACCATTTTCTTTTTGACTTTTAAGAACCTCTGAATTAATAAATTCTTTAGTGAACTTAGTAATCCAGCCCAAACCAGCTTCAATAGGAGAAGTGGTGTCATTTATATCATTTCCGTATAAGCAGAACCCCATTTCTAAGCGCAATGTATCACGTGCAGCTAAACCAATAGGGTTTATTCCAAATTGTTCTCCCGCTTTAAAAATAGCATTCCAAACAGCTTCTGCATCTTTGTTTTTGACATAAAGTTCAAATCCGCCTGAACCTGTATAACCAGTTGCAGAAACAATTACATTGCTCACATTTGCAAAATCTCCAATATCAAAAGTGTAATATTTCATTTCTGCTAAATCTATTGAAGTTAATGATTGCAACGCTTTAATTGTATCAGGTCCTTGAACAGCAAAAAGTGAAAAATCATCTGATTTATTAATCATTTCAACACCCATATCGTTTTGCTTCGAAATCCAATTCCAATCTTTTTCAATATTAGAAGCGTTTACTACCAACAAATATTCTTCTTCATTAATTCTATATACTAATAAATCATCAACAATTCCTCCTTCATTATTTGGTAAACAACTATATTGTACTTTTCCATCAACCAAAACTGATGCATCATTTGAAGTTAATTTTTGAATAAGATCCAAAGCATGTTTTCCTTTTAAATAAAATTCACCCATATGTGAAACGTCAAAAACTCCAACACCATTTCTAACCGTTTCGTGTTCAATATTCACTCCTTCATATTGTACAGGCATATTATAGCCGGCAAAAGGAACCATTTTAGCACCTAATTGTTCATGTATATGGGATATTACTGTGTTTTTCATTTGTTTATTTCATTATTTTAGATTGGTTAATGCTAATAATCTATTAATATTTTTTATGCGATTATTAATAATCATTAAAGCGCTAAATTAATAAAACTTATGTTAGTGCTTTAGTATTAATTTAACCAAAATTTATACATTGAAACGTAAAAAAAATGGATTGTTAATATGATTGTGTTTGATTAAGGTAATAGGGTCGTCTAACTTTTTTATATATTTGGTATTCTAATACTAAAAAATGAAATTAAAACATCTACTTACTTATATTTTTATTGGATTAATTACTTTTTGCTCTGCGCAACATAAAGGTTTACCGCAAGATTATTTAAGTAAAGAGTTTCATAAAGATAGGCGTGAACAACTAAGAAAAAAGTTACCACAAAACAGTGTGGCTGTAGTTTTTGCAAACCCTGTACGAAATAGGTCAAATGATATAGATTTTGTCTATCATCAAGATCCAAATTTTTATTATTTAACTGGTTATAAAGAACCCCACGCTCTGTTAATGATTTTTAAAGAAAATCAGACAATAAATAATAAAACATTAAATGAGGTAATTTTTGTACGGGAGCGTAATGAATTTTCTGAAATGTGGAATGGAAAAAGACTGGGGGTAACCGGTGTTCAAGATGATTTAGGTTTCAGAATAGCGTATAAAGGGAGAGAATTTAACAGTTTGAACATAGATTTTTCAAAGTTTGATAAAATATTTTTTGAACAATTTAAAAATGATGTTAGAGATACAGATAACAAAGCTGACTTGTATGATTTAATAAAAACTTTTAAGCAAAAAGTTTCAAACAGTTTCAGGAGTATTAAAGAGAAAACAAGTGATAAAATATACAATGAATCTATAACAATTATTGATACAAAATCTTTAAGTGGTTTTATGGCATCACTTAGGGAAGTTAAAACGAAAGATGAATTGGTTTTATTGAAAAAAGCCATTGAAATTTCTGCAATTGGACAATTGGAAATGATGAAGGCAATGCATCCTCACATGTCAGAAACTGAAGCTCAGGGAGTACATGAGTTTGTTTATAAAAAATATGGAGCGGAATATGAAGGTTACCCATCAATTGTTGGAGCAGGGGGTAATGGTTGTATTTTACATTATATTGAAAATAATAAAACACATATTGAAGATGGGGAGTTGGTTTTAATGGATTTAGGAGCTGAATATCATGGGTACACTGCCGATGTAACAAGAACAATTCCTGCAAATGGAACATTTACCACAGAGCAAAAACTTTTATACGACATTGTGTACGAAGCACAAGAAGAAGGTATTAACGCGTATAAAATTGGCAGTAGTATGTCTAAGCCCAATAAAATTGCCCGTAGAATTATTAATGAAGGGCTTGCTAATTTAGGAATTATTAAAGCTAAAGATTCTAACCATAGTTATTTTCCTCATGGTACATCACATCATATTGGTTTAGATGTACACGATCCTGGTAATTACAAAAAGTTTAAAGAAAATATGGTAGTTACTATGGAACCTGGTATTTATATTCCTTATGGTAGCAACTGTGATGAAAAATGGTGGGGGATTGGAATTAGAATTGAAGATGATATTTTAATTACCAAAAACGGACCCGTAAATTTATCGGCTTTAGCACCACGAAAATCAGATGAAATTGAAGCAGCAATGAAATTAACAAGCCCTTTAAGTATTTTTAATTTACCAAAATTAGATTAACAAAAATCCTTTTAACTCCTCATAAGTTGAAATATTTACAGCTACTTTTTCTTTATTAATAACTTTTTTAATTTGCTTTGGAAACTTTATGGTTTCATTTAAAATAGGCTCTACAACATCTAAAAATTTCACAGGATGAGCTGTTTCTAAAAATATTCCTTGACCATTATTATTTTCAAAATATTTTTTTAAACCTAAGTAACCAACTGCACCGTGCGGATCGGTAATGTAATTTGATTTTTGCTTAATTTCCAACATTGCATCACGTGTTTCATCATCGGTAAATGAAAAGGACGAGAGGTTTTCTTTTAATTTAGCATCGTCATTTTTATAAATTTCCTGAATTCTAATAAAATTGCTTGGGTCGCCAACATCCATTGCATTTGAAATAGTTTGTTTAGATGGCTTTGGAGTGTAAACACCCGTTTCCAAATAGTTTGGAACAATATCGTTTACATTAGTAGCAGCAATAAATTGCTTTACAGGTAAGCCTAGTTGTTGTGCCATAATACCCGCACAAATATTTCCAAAATTCCCGCTTGGAACCGAAAAAACAAGATCTTTCTTTTTATTTTTTAATTGTTTATATGCAAGAAAGAAGTAAAACATTTGAGGCAACCAACGAGCAACATTTATGGAGTTAGCTGAAGTTAAATTTCTTTTTGAAATTAATTCTTCATCTAAAAAGGCTGTTTTTACCATTGCTTGGCAATCGTCAAAAGTACCATCAACTTCTAAGGCCTTTATATTTTTTCCAAGAGTAGTTAATTGTTTTTCCTGTACCTCACTAACTTTTCCACTAGGATATAGAATTACAACATCAACCCCATTAACACCTAAAAAGCCACTTGCTACAGCTCCTCCTGTATCACCTGAAGTAGCAACTAATACAGTTACTTTTGATGATGTTTTATCTTTATTGAAATATCCAAAGCAACGAGCCATAAATCGGGCACCTACATCTTTAAAAGCCATTGTTGGACCATGAAATAATTCTAAAGTAGAAATATTTTTTTCAATTGGAACAACTGGAAAATCAAAATTTAAAGTGTCTTCAATAATTTCTTTTAATTCTTTCTCTGGTATTTCATCAGAAACAAATTGCTTTATAACTTCATAGGCAATTTCATGATTGCTGAAATATTCTATGTGATTATAGAAATCACTTTCTAAGGGAGTTATACTTTCAGGAAAATACAATCCTTTATCTGGAGCTAATCCTTTAATTACAGCATCTTTAAATGATACATTAGGGGCTTTTTTATTTAAACTGTAGAAATTCATTTTTTTTATTTTCATTGAGCGGAATCAAAATGACCTTTTACTTTTTAGCTTTGTTATTTCGACTCCGCTCGGTAGCCGACTAGCTATATTAATTATTTTCTAAAATACTTATTCCTTTCTTATTTACTTTTGAAATATGAACATCATAATCAATTCCAACTTTTTCATAAACTAACTTCATTGCTTCCATTACTTTAATAGCTGTTTTTTCTCCTTTGCTTAGCGCAAATATTGATGGACCTGAGCCTGAAATACCACAACCTAAAGCACCAGCTTTTAAAGATTGTTGTTTTACAGCATCAAAAGCCGGAATTAATAGGGAACGTATAGGTTCTATAATATAATCTTGTAGCGATCTTCCTATTAAATCATAATCTTCAGTATATAAACCACTAATTAAACCTCCCACATTACCCCATTGTTTAATAGCTTCTTTTAAGGGTACAGTGGTCTTTAATATTTCACGTGCATCAGCAGTTTTCACTTCAATTTGAGGATGAATTACAGTTGCATATAAATCACTAGGTGTATTAATATTTATAATATCTAAAGGCTCATAACTTCTAACCAATGTAAAGCCTCCAAATAGGGCAGGAGCCACATTGTCAGCGTGAGCAACACCTGTGGCTAAGCGTTCTCCTTCCATAGCAAAACGGACTAAATCGGTTGTGTTAAAAGGTTTTCCTAACAACTCGTTAATAGCCCAAACTGCACCAGCTGAACTAGCAGCGCTGCTTCCAATTCCACTTCCTGGTTTTATCTGTTTAATTATTTCAATTTCAAAACCACAATCACAATCTGTTTCTGATAAGAGAGCTAAAGCTGCTACACCAGCAACATTCTTATGAGTTTCTAATGGTAAATCCTGACCAATTATTTTAGTAATTGCAATCCCTTTTTTAGCTACTTTTCTAATGGTCATTTCATCACCAACATTTTCTAAAGCAAGCCCTAGAACATCGAATCCACAGGAAATATTTGCTATGGTAGCAGGTGAGAATATTTTAACTTGATTCATAATTAATTATTTCCAATTCTAATAATATCAGCAAATAAACCTGATGCAGTAACATCAGCACCGGCACCAGCACCTTTTATAATTAGTGGCTGTACAGGATACCTTTCAGTAAAGAATAATACAATATTATCGCTTCCGTCTAAATTATAAAACGGATGATCTACAGGGATTTCTTTCAATCCAACTTTAGATTTTCCATTATCAAATTCAGCAACAAATTTCAATCTGCAATTATTATATGCTGCTTTTTTATAGATTTTACTGAAGTGCTCTGCCTCTGTTTTTAACGTTTCTAGAAAATCAGGAACAGAATTTGCGTCTAAAGAAGCTTTTGGTAAAAATGAATCATTTTCAATATTGCTTAATTCTAATCTAGTTCCACTTTCACGGGCTAAAATTAAGATCTTACGCATTACATCAACTCCACTTAAATCAATACGCGGATCTGGTTCTGTATAACCTTGTATTCCAGCCTGTTCAACAACATCATAAAATGAAGTTTCGTCATTAAAATTATTGAAAACAAAGTTCAAACTACCAGATAAAACCGCTTGTATTTTAGTAACTTTATCTCCTGAGGCTATTAAATTTTTTAGTGTGTCAATTATTGGTAAACCAGCTCCAACATTAGTTTCAAACAAAAATGGAGCATTGTACTCGCGAGCCAACTGTTTTAGGTTTAAATAATTAGAATAATTTGAAGAACAGGCTATTTTATTACAAGTTACCACAGCTACATTTTCTTTCAAATAATCGGCATATAAATTAGATATATTTTCATTAGCAGTATTGTCTACAAAAATACTATTTCTATAATTTAGTTCAGTTACCTTTTTGTGAAACAATTCTAAATCTAAATTCTCCCCATTTGGCAATTGAGAATCCCAACTATCTAAATCAATACCGTCTTCATTAAACAGCATTTTTTTAGAGTTTGTTATGGCAATTACTCGTAGTTGTAATTTTAAATTGTCTAATAAATATTGCTGTTGATTCTTGATTTGTTCCAATAATTTTCCACCAACATTACCAACACCCACAACAAATAGGTTCAATTGTTTTGTTTGATTTTCAAAAAATTTTGAATGTAAAGTGTTTAACGCTTTTTTAATGTCTTTATGAGAAATTACTGCTGAAATATTTTTTTCTGAAGCTCCTTGTGCAATAGCTCTAATATTTACATTGTTTTTTCCAAGGGTACTGAACATTTTTCCACTAATACCTTGATGGCTTTTCATACTATCGCCAACAACAGCAATAATAGCATTGTTTTTTTCAACAATTAATGGGTCAATTTTGTTCTGATTAATTTCATATTTAAATTCAGAATCAATAATTTTTTTCGCTTTTTTAGCATCATTATTGCTAATCGCAAAACAAATTGAATGCTCAGAAGAAGCTTGTGTAATTAATGAAACACTTATTTTTTCTTGAGCTAACGCTCCAAATAAACGTTGAGAAATTCCTGGTATCCCTACCATTCCACTTCCTTCTAAAGTGATAAGTGCCATATTTTCAATATGACTTATTCCTTTAATTGGATTGGCATTTGATGATATTTTTGTAATTAATGTTCCATCATCTTGAGCATCAAAAGTATTTTTAATACAAATAGGAATTTCTTTTTCTAATACAGGTTGAATTGTGGGTGGATACAACACCTTTGCTCCAAAATGTGACAATTCCATTGCTTCTTGATACGAAATGTTATTAATAGGGAAGGCCTGACGTACAAATTTTGGATTTGCTGTATACATTCCGTTAACATCAGTCCAAATTTCTAAAACAGATGCATTTGTTGCTGCAGCAATAATAGCTGCAGTATAATCAGATCCGCCTCTTCCTAAAGTTGAAATTTCCCCTTTTTCAGTTTTAGCAACAAATCCAGGTAGCATAACAACTTTTGAAGAATTTTGTTCAAAGAATTCTTCAATGTTTTTAGTTGTTTTGCTAAAAATTACAGCTGCATTTGAAAAATTGTCATTTGTTACAATTAACTCTTGTGAGTTCTTTAATATAATATCTAGACCTTTGCATTTCATTGCTTCAGCAATAACATATGAAGAAAGTAATTCTCCAAAACTTACAATTTTATCGGAAGTTTTATCTGACAATTCATTAATTAAAAACACCCCTTCCAAAATGGTTTCTAATTTGTTCAGTATTTTTTTTATATGACCTAAAATACTGCTTTGATTATTAATTGTAATTAGTTCACGAGCAATATTAATATGTCTTTCTTCAATAATTTTAAAGCAGTTTTTATAAGTTTCATCACCCTTACAAGCTAAATTACCTGCGTCTAATAGCAAATCAGTAATACCGCCCAAAGCAGATACAACAATGGCTATATTGTTTTTGTATGAGCTTTCTTTTACAATGCTAATTACTTTGTTTATATTTTCTGAGGATGCTACTGATGAGCCTCCGAATTTTAATACTTTCATTTGTATTAATTTATTATTTTATTTTAATTTATTTTTAAAAATTCCTTGTTTCATAAACTTATGAAAACGAATATATAGTACGACTGGTATGAATAGAATAGAACCCTTAAAGGGTAATTGTAGTAGTTGTAGTAATAGTTAAACAGCGCATAGTACTTGCGTTTGATATAAACTTATTTCTTATTGCTGTTTGCACACGACAAAATTAAAGTTTTTTTTAAAACTACAATACTTTTATGTAAAATTTATATATATCTTAATTTTGAACTACTATAATCAAAATCTAACCAATATTTTAATGAACTTTTTGTGAAAAACAAAAAACTCCAAAGACAACCTTGGAGTTTTTTATTATTATTCTAAATCTATTATAACTTGATTTTTTAATAAATCTTGAAAATCTTCTTGTTTTCGAATCAGATAGTCATTACCTTCATATAGTAAAACTTCAGCAGGCTTAAAACGTGAATTATAATTTGAAGCCATTGAAAAACAATAGGCTCCTGCATTTTTAAAACATAATACATCACCCTCCCTAATTTCACTTATTCTTCTATTTGAGCCAAAAGTATCAGTTTCACAAATATATCCAACTATTGAGTAATAGCGTTCTCTTCCTTCTGGATTTGAAATATTGTAAATATGATGATATGCATTGTACATCATAGGCCTACTTAAATGGTTAAAACCTGAATCAACACTGGCAAAAACTGTTGAAGTTGTTTGCTTTACAACATTAACATTAGCTAAAAAACAACCAGCTTCACTTACTAAAAATTTTCCTGGCTCAAACATTAAGGTTAAATCTTTTCCATAATCTGCACAAAATTTATTGAATCGAGAAGTTAAACGCTCGCCTAATTCTTCAATATTTGTTGAAATATCACCTTCTTTATATGGAACTTTAAATCCGCTACCTAAATCAATAAAATTGAGACCTTTGAAATCTTTGGCAACATTAAAAATAATTTCAGTTGCAGCTAAAAATACGTCAATATCTAAAATATCAGACCCTGTGTGTGTATGAATACCATTAATACGCATTCCGGTATTTTCAACAACTCTTTTAATTAATGGAATCTGATGAATTGAAATTCCAAATTTAGAATCTATATGCCCAACTGAAATTTTATGATTTCCTCCGGCCATAATGTGTGGGTTTATGCGAATGCAAACTGGAATTTTAGGGTAGTGGTGACCAAACTGTTCTAAAATTGATATATTATCAATATTGATTTGCACACCTAATTTAGCAACTTCTTCAATTTCATTTAGTGAAACACCATTTGGAGTAAAAATGATATTTTCAGGCGTAAAACCAGCTTTAAGTGCTAACTGAACCTCTTGAATAGAAACAGTATCAATTCCTGAATTTAATTTTTTAAACAGCTTTAATATACTAATATTAGAATTTGCTTTTACAGCATAGTTTAATTTTAAATTCTTTACTTCAGAAAAAGCATTCATTAAGCGATTGTATTGCGAAATAATTTTTCCCGCATCATACACATACAAAGGACTTCCATATTTTTCAGAAAGTGCTATGAGTAATTGATTATCCATTTAGTATATTTTAATATATTTCAAAAGTATAATGTTTTACAAGTTTTCAAAACATTATTAGTAATAATAACAACATTTAACAAAATGTTAAAAAATAAAAGCTCTCATTCAAAAAAGGATGAGAGCTTAACATTAAATGTTGCGAATTTTTATTTTGCTCTTTTAGCAGTAATTTCAGCAATATTAATAATTACGTCTGTTGCTAATTGCATAGATTCTGCAGGAACATATTCATAACGTCCGTGAAAATTATGGCCACCTGCAAAAATATTTGGACAAGGTAATCCTTTGTATGATAATTGCGAACCATCTGTACCACCTCTAATAGCTTTAATAAGTGGCTTAATGCCTAATTGTTTCATTGCTTCTTCAGCAATATCTACAATATGCATTACAGGCTCAATTTTTTCTCTCATATTAAAGTATTGATCGGTAAGTTCAATTTCAACTGTATTGTTGCCGTACTTGGCATTTAAATCATCTGCAACTTTTTTAAATACCTCTTTTCTTTCTTCAAAAAGTTTTAAATCATGGTCGCGAATAATATATTCCAACATTGTTTTTTCAACTTCACCTTTCATTCCATGAATATGATAAAAGCCCTCATAACCTTCTGTTTCCTGTGGAATTTCATTTTGAGGTAACCCAGCAATAAATTCACTGGCAATTAACATAGAGTTAATCATTTTTCCTTTAGCATATCCTGGATGCACAATTTTTCCATTTATAACAACTTTTGCTCCGGCTGCATTAAAATTTTCATATTCTAATTCTCCAACTTGGCTACCATCCATAGTATAAGCCCAATCAGCTCCAAATTTTTCTACATCAAATTTGTGAGCACCTTTACCAACTTCTTCATCAGGAGTAAACCCGATTCTAATTTTTCCATGTTTAATTTCAGGATGATTGATTAAATATTCCATTGCTGAAATAATTTCAGCAATCCCTGCTTTATCGTCAGCTCCCAAGAGGGTGGTACCATCTGTTGTTATTAATGTTTGACCTTTATACAGTAGTAAATCATCAAAGTAACTTGGGGATAAAACAATGTTGTCTTCTTTATTTAAAATAATCTCATTTCCATCGTAATTGGGATGAAATTGAGGCTTCACATTTGTTCCTGTATAATCAGGACTTGTGTCAATATGAGCAATAAAGCCAATTGTTGGAACATCAAAATCTACATTTGAAGGTAAGGTTGCCATCAGGTAACAATTCTCGTCTAAAGTAACATCTTCCATACCAATTTCATTCAATTCTTCCACTAAAATATTGGCTAAATTCCATTGTTTCTTAGTACTTGGGAAATCAGGATTCTCGGGGTCAGATTGCGTATCAATACTAATATATTTAACGAATCTATCAATTAATTTTTGCATGTTTTAAATTTTTATCAAAAGTACTATTTAGCAAATGTTTTTACAATGTAAAAATCATAAATTATTCAAAAAATTCTACTGTATTAAATATTGAGAGTGAAGCACATATTCGGTCATTAATATTATTTTCTCCGTATATATCGGTTGTTGCACTAAAATAAGTATTATTTGAAAGTTTGAGAATTAAATTTAACTGATGATATGTGAATTCTTTTCTTATTCCTTTTACAACATACCAATAAGCATTTTTCTCTTTAATTATATCATTTTTTGAACTAACCAATTCAAAGTTATTTCTTTTTATTAATGAATCCGTTTTATGATAAAATTCTTCATTAAAGTCTACTTGACCGTGATTAAATGAAGTTTTCAAAATAAAAGATTCTGAAAGTTGTTTTGTAGTATCTGCAGTAAAAATTTCAGACTGATGACTGTTATAGTATAAAGAAATATTAAAATATGATGGAATTTTAATTTTAAAGTTTTTATTAAAATCCGAGTATTGTTTTGCATCTTTAAGATTTTCAATATTGCAATTGAAGTTTTCACTAAGATTAGATTTTTTTTGACACGCAACAACCACCATTATTGACATTAAAAGTAAAATAGATTTTCTCATAGTGCTAGTTAATTTTCATTTTTGCAATTATTTCATTTCCAGATAACCAGGCATTATTTTTATCGGTCATTCGGATACTATAAAATCCTTTTTCGTACACTTTCATCCATTTTTTACCTCCATTATTTGAAAAGAATATTCCATTTGTAGACACCGCAAAAATTTCTTTTCCATCAGAATTTGGAACATACTGCACACAACTTACATATTTTGGAGCTTCGTTCTCAGCAACTAATTTCCAAGTTTTACCACCATTAATTGTAATAGCTTTATTAGCTGAACCTTCATGCTTATTAGTATAATCACCGCCACAAATAATTCCAATATCTTCATTATAAAAATCTACTGAATAAATACCTGCTGTTTCTTTGCCTTGAATTACAGGCGTTTCATACACTTGCCAAGAAATACCCATATTTGCTGTATGAAGAACCCGCGCTTTTTCACCTCCGGTTACAATCCAAGCATTTTTCCCAATAATTGCAATATTTGTATTACTTGCGGCAAAAGCAGCCTCACCTTTTTTTGTCTTGGGTAAATTTTCACAAGTTATTTTTTTCCAGGAATTCCCACCGTCTCTAGTTATTAGAATAGAAAGACAATTATCAATAGGGTCGCCCATAGCAATTCCGTTTAATTCATCAAAAAACTTCATAGAATCGTAAAAAACATTTTCGTGTATTTCCTTGTATACAATTTTAGAGGTTTTATTTTTAAATTGGTAAAGTAAGGCTGGATTTCCGATGCTTAGAGTGTAAACGCCATTTTTTGTGTAAGAAAGTGCTCTGAAATGAGGTGTAAAACTATCTGTAATTAAGTTGTTTGAAAGTTTGGTTATTTTAGAACCAGCAATAGTACCAACATCACCTTTTGACCCAGCGAACAGAACAGTTGTATCATTTAAAATTTCAATAGCTCTTATGCTTGAACTATCAATTTTAAATTCTTTAAATACAACATTTATAGATTTTCTGGGTTTAACTTCCTTATTACAAAATATAAATAATGGAACTATTAATAATAATAGAATTTTATTTTTCATTCTATTAATTTCATTTATTGTTTGAATTTATTTTAGTTGCTTTGAAAAAAATCACTTTCAATATACATTTCATTAGGAAATTTTGAGTCAAGCTTCACTAAATCCGATTGTTTTAATTCAGAAAATAACATTAATTTTATTGGTCGAGCAGACAAACCTCTAATATCATCTAAAGCAGTTTTTAAAATTACCTCATTTTCATCGCCAAAAGGTAAAATTTCATTCCAATATCTCCATTCTTCAATCTCGATATTAGGTGCGAAACCTTGAGTGTATTCACTCTGACCATCTTTATTATATATTTGAAATACTATAGGTTGCAAAGCATTAAAATGATTTGAGTTTGCCGAGGATTGACCTGTATAGCTTGTGGAAGGTGAGTCGTATAAAGTTATAGAACCAACATTTTTTCCATAAGTTGTAGTTCCAATAGTTTTAACAGCTATGAATGGCTTTAATCCATTAATTATCATTTCACTAGCTGAAGCAGTACTTCCAGATGTCAATACATATACCTTGTTTAAAGTATTTAATCTATTTATAGATTCACTTCCTGTTTTTTCCCCATCAGCATTGAAAATATTCATTGAATTTTCAAAATCATAAGTGCCATTTTCATTGGTATGTTTGCTATTAAACCTTAATTCAGCAAACGTGTTAACACCAGCATTTTCATAAATCATACTTGCCAAATAGGCAGAAGTTAGCACTGAGCCACCACCATTTATACGTAGATCTAAAATTAATTCAGTTATGTTTTCAGATTTAAATAGAGAGAATACTTCATTTAATTCATCATTGTATGAAGATCTAAACCCATTATAAACCAAATAACCAACTTTTTTTCCATTAATATCGTTAAATATTTTTGTGAAATGAACGGGATTATCTGATACTTCAACTGGACTTATTGTAAAATCATTTTTTTTAGTTAAGACCCCATTATCTTCTTGAGCAGTTGAAACTATAATAGTTTGACCACTATAAAGTTTGTTTATTACGTTTACATAATTAGCTTCATTCATCACCTCATTATCAATAGCATTAATAATATCTCCTCTTCTAATACCAGCATTATAAGCAGGTGAATTTAAAGAAACTTTTTGCACGTAAATTATTATTTGATTGTCTCCAATATCAATTGGTACGGAGCGTCTTATTCCCGTAGTTAATGAAATACCTTGAAATTGTTTTTGTTGCTCTAAGTAATTATCTATAAACCAAGAAAACCTATCGGTATTCCCAGCGTCAAATAATAAAGATTGGAATAAACTTTCTGGCGATGAGTAATTATTTAAATAGGCATAATAACTTTGGCTGTCGTTATCTTGAATATCATTTAAATTAGGGACATTTTCTTGCCAATTGTACCATGAATTCATAGCTTTCCAAACAAAATTATTAATTGTATTATTCAATTCTCCTGTATCATCTTCTTTACTACAACTATTAAAAACAAAACTTATCAAAGCTAAAAAAAAGAATATTTTTTTCATAGTTTTAATTTTTTACTTGTGGAATAAATTATTCTTGTGTTAAGTTGCAAGGTATAAAATTTAATTACAAATATTGAATACTACTGATACAAAAACGTAACTTGCTCGTCATAATTATGAAAGCAACCTTAGAGAGTTGTAAAACCAAACTAAAAGCAATGAAGCAATCAGAGTTTTTATCAACTGTAGCTCCTTTTAAAGATAAAGTTTTTCGACTTGCGAAACGTCTTTTGGTATCAACAGAAGAAGCTGAAGATGCAACTCAAGAATTGTATTTTAAGTTGTGGAAAAATAGAAAGAACCTTACTAATTATAGGAGTGTAGAAGCTTTTGCTATGACAATGACTAAGAATTATTGTTTCGATCGGTTAAAATCAAAACAAGCAAGCAATTTAAGCCTGGTTCATAGTAATTATCAAGAAAAGGGAACTTTATTACAAAAAAAAATTGAATTAGATGACAGTGTAAGTTTAGTGCATAAATTAATTGAAAACTTACCTGAACAACAAAAATTAATAATACAGCTTAGAGATGTGGAGCAATATGAATTTGACGAAATTTCAAAAATGTTAAATTTAAAGCCTACAGCAGTTAGAGTTTCACTATCAAGAGCAAGAAAAATAATTAGAGAACAATTAATAAAACAACACAATTATGGAATTAGTTAACATAGAAAAGTTGTTGGAAAAATACCTAAATGCTGAAACAAGCATTGCTGAAGAAAATGAGTTGAAATACTATTTTTCAGGTAACAATGTGGCTCCTCATTTACAAGAATATCAAACTTTATTTGGATATTTTTCAGCTAGTAAACAAGAACAATTTACAAAAACCATTCAATTAAATAGTCAAAAGCGGAATTGGAAATGGTTATCGGTAGCGGCTTCTGTTGTATTACTAGTGAGTATATATGCTGGTTATAATAATTACCAAAAACAAAAGGAAGCGGAACAATTATATGCGCAAACAATTGAGCATTTTGAAACACTTTCGCAAAGTTTAAATAGAGGAAATGTTGCTATAGCGCAATTGCAACATTTTGAAAACACTACAAATAAAATTTTTAAATAATTAAAAAGAAACTTAAAATGAAAAAATTAATCTTAATATTTGCAATAGCCCTACTATCATACGGATCATATGCTCAAAACTCTATTTTTGAAAAATTTGAAGAGATGGATGAAGTATCAACGGTAGTTGTTACACAGGAAGCTTTTAAAATGTTGGCAAAATTTAAAGGTGGAGGCGAAGAAGGACAAGAATATTTTGAAATGGTAAAAGATTTAACGTCTTTTAGAGTATTTACAACTGAAAACCTTTCTATTGCAAAAGAAATGGAAAATGTAATTTCAAAATATCTGAAATCATCAAAATTAACTGAATTGATGAGAGTAAAAGACAAAGACACAAATGTGAAAATTTATGTAAAAGAAGGAAATAATGATAATTATGTTAGTGAATTACTAATGTATGTGAACGGAGTTGGTAAATATGTAAATAACGCTGATAGTCCTATGAAGGCAGAATCGGTAATACTTTCATTAACAGGTAATATTGATTTGAATAAAATTTCAAAACTTACAGAAGCTCATATTCCTGACAGTGGAAAACATTTAAAAAAACAGTAAACAATGAAAAATTTAATAAATAATATAGGGCTGATTTTATTGTCAGTCCTTTTTCTAGTAGGATGCGAATCACACCCTTCACTGCAAAAGTATTATGTTGACAGCAAAGAGAATAATGAATTTATTTCAGTTGATTTACCATCAAGTATTATTCAGTTAAAAGACACAGAGGTTTCGGAAGAAGTTAAAAACACTTTGCAAACCATTAAAAAAGTAAATTTTTTAGCATTACAATTAAATGAAACAAACAAAGATTTATATAGTTCTGAAAAACTAAAAGTAAAAGAAATTTTAAAAAACCCTAAATATAAAGAATTGGTTAGAATGAATATGGGTAAAGGAAATGTAAGCGTTAGTTATTTAGGTAAAGAAGATGCTATTGATGAAGTTGTGATTTTTGGATTGGATGATAAAAAAGGATTTGCTTTAGTACGTGTTTTAGGTGAAAATATGAATCCATCTGAAATATTGAAACTGACTCAAGACATAAAAATCGATAGTGATTCTAATCAAATGAAGCAATTAGAAGGGGTTTTAACTAATATAGCTCAATAATTAAAACATTATATATCAAGAAAAAGCTACACGGGAGTGTAGCTTTTTCTTTTTAACTGACTTTTAACGACATTGAAAAGATTAAATAGTATTTTTGAAATCTAAAATTTTAAATTATTCCAATGAAGAAGTCTTTAGTAGCTTTTGTATTGTTATTTGTAATTGCAACACAGGCACAAAATAGCTCTTATCAGGGTGAGAGAGAAAAAATCAATAATTTAATTCATACAAAATTAAAAGTTGATTTTAATTTTGAAAAAAGTCAATTGAACGGAGAAGCCTGGGTTACATTGACACCTCATTTTTATCCTACTGATAAAGTTGTGCTAGACGCAAAATCTTTCGATATTCATTCTGTGCAGCTTAATGAAATAAAAACTCCTTTTAATTACTCAAATAACCAACTAACCATAGAACTTGATAAAACTTACAATAGAGGAGAGGTGTATACATTATACATAAAATACACTGCAAAACCGGAAGAAGTTGTTCAGCAAGGAAGCAGAGCTATAAAAGATGCCAAAGGATTATATTTCATTGATCCGCTTGAAGAAGATCCAGAAAAACCTACGCAAATATGGACTCAGGGTGAAACAGAATCAAGTAGTTGTTGGTTTCCAACTATTGACTCTCCAAATCAAAAAACTTCACAAGAAATATATATGACTGTTCCTGATAAATATATAACTTTATCAAATGGAGAGTTAATAAATCAAACAGTTAATAGCAATAATACAAGGACAGACTATTGGAAGATGGATGAAAAACATGCTCCTTATTTATTTTTTATGGGAGTTGGTGAATTTAGTGTGATTCAAGATACTTGGAAAGATTTAAAAGTTGATTATTATGTGGAACCAGAATATGAGTATGTGGCAAAAGATATTTTTGGAAACACTCCTGAAATGCTGGCATTTTTCTCCAATATAACGGGGGTTGAATACCCATGGGATAAATATGCTCAAATTGTGGTTAGAGATTATGTAAGTGGCGCTATGGAAAATACTACAGCTGTTGTTCATGCAGAATCGGCACAGCAACACAAAGGCCAGTTGTTAGATACTAACGAATGGGAAGGTACTATTGCTCATGAAGCATTTCATCACTGGTTTGGCGATTTAGTTACCACAGAAAGTTGGGCTAATTTAACAGTAAATGAATCGTTTGCCACTTATAGTGTTTATCTATGGTATGAATACAAATACGGCAAAGATAAAGCTGATGCGCATATGTATGAAGATGTTCAAACATATTTAGAGAGTGGCAGCGGTAATAAAGATTTGGTTCGTTTTTATTATAAAGATAAAGAACATATGTTTGACCCAGTTAGTTATCACAAAGGCAGTGCTATTTTACATATGCTACGTAACTTTTTAGGAGATGAAGCATTTTTTCAAGGAATGAACACTTATTTAACAGAACATAAATTTGGAACAGCTGAAGCACACGATTTGAGGTTAGCACTTGAAAAAGTAAGCGGAAAAGATTTAAACTGGTTTTTCAATCAATGGTATTATAACAGCGGACATATAAATTTAAATGTTACATACGATTATAACACTATAAATAAAACTGTAACTGTAAATATTAAACAAATTGGCAAAACGTTTCAATTTCCATTAACAATTGATGTATACGAAGATGGTAAAAAACACGGTCATGACGTTTGGGTTTCAGATAAAGATAATTCGTATACTTTCAAATTTACTAAAATTCCAAAATTGATAAATGTTGGGGCAAAAAGAGTATTATTAGCCGAAATTAATGATTCAAAAACATTGCAAAATTATATATTTCAATATAAGAATGCCCCAAAATATTTAGATAGAATACTAGCCTTAGAAGAAATAGCAAAACATCAGCAAACCAATAAAAATGCATATGAAACTATGATAAAAGCCTTAAATGATTCATATTATGGGTTAAGAGTGTTTGCACTAGAAAATGTTGATTTATTTCAAAAATACAGTAAAAAAGATGCAATCAATAAAATTTTAAAAATTGCTAAAACTGAGAAAAATACATTAGTGAAAGCCGAGGCAATAAGTGTTTTAGGAAAACTAATAGACCCTATATATAAACCTATATTTGAAAAAGAAGTAAATAGCGAATCTTTTGCTGTGATTGGAGCTTCAATGGTAGCATTGTATCAAATAGATACAAAAAGTGCTTTAAACAAGGTGAAAACGCTTGATAATGTTACAAAAGAAAATTTATCCGATGCAATTGTAGATATTTATATTAGCGAAAAAGATAAAACTAATTTACCGTTTATTGCAAACCATGTATTAAAAGGAATGTTTTTAACTCAGGATCAGCGTACACAGCAGATGTATAGTGAAGCTTTTAAATGGATTGCAGAAAGCAATAACGAAGAAGCTGTTCAAAATTTGTGTGATGACTTTGTAAAACTGGGATTACAATATAAAAAATACAATTTTGATAAAATGGCGGTAAATTATATGAATCAAATGGTATATCTCCAGCAAAACTCCAATAACATAAATAAGCAAGCTCTAATTTTAATTATTCGCACAAGTTTAGCTGAATTAATTGAATAACCCTAGAACATATAATGAATAAAGGCTTCATTTTAAGAAGCATTCATTAAGATGTGTAATTTTTGAAAGTGCCATTTTTGTAGAAAACAACTATTCTTTCAATTTCATCAGACTGTAGATTGCTTATTTTTTCTTTGGCGTTGACGTGCTCATCTTCATCAACAGGCTCTTTAGATAGAGTAGGAGGGGTTTCTATTTTTTGATTTTCAGGAAATTTCCCAACCCCATTTAGCATCCAGTAAAGCTCAACTCCAGGAAACATTTTTAAAATTTTAAGAACAAAATCTAGACTAGGTTTATTTCTTCCCGATAAAATATGACTTATGCTAGAGCGTTGAACCTCCAATTTTTCAGCAAATTGGGCCGCAGACAGCTCGTAATAATTCATAATTACTTTTAATCTTTCAGCAAATTCTACCACATTTATCATAGTTTACAATTGTGTATTTTGATTTGTTTACAAAGTTAACTTATTTATATTTTAATAACAAGTACTATATCAAATTAAACTAAAAATTAAAATAATAAGTTAAAGTAACACTTCATTAAATACTCCTAAAATACTAATATAAAGTACTTTATATTTTAGATATAAATTTTATTGATACAGCATGATAAGAATGTATTTGAATAATAGTGAAAAATTAATTTGGTTACAATTGTATAAATAAAAGTTGGTTAAAGTTGTTTACAAATGTAAATTTAGTGAATTTTACATTTGTAACGATAATTTAAAAGTTGTTAATTATTTTACTGAATTTTATCAATACATATTATTAAATTACTTTAGCCTAATGGATGCAATAAAAATTGAAAAATTAAAAAATTGGTATATCTCTAATTTTGAAAATCGATTGAAAGGAAGAAGAATTCTTTTTAATGATATTAAGCCAATCATCCTGAATTTGTCTTCTAAATTTAAAAAAGAAATTATTGGATCGTCCGAGAATAATATTCCAATCTATAAAATATCTATTGGAAAAGGAGCTACAAAAATACTTTTATGGACTCAAATGCACGGAAATGAAAGCACTGGAACTAAAGCTGTTTTTGATTTATTTACGTTTTTAGAAGATAATCCTTTAGCAACGCCCATTTTAGATGAATGCACTTTGCAGTTTATTCCAATTTTAAATCCTGATGGAGCGATAAATTTCACACGTGAGAATGCTAATATGGTTGATTTGAACCGTGATGCTGTTGCTATTTCAGCTAAAGAAAGTAAATTATTACGATCGGTTTTAAATGATTTCAATCCGCAGTTTTGTTTTAATTTGCACGATCAACGCTCTATATTTAATGTAAAAAACACTTCTAATCCCGCTACTATTTCTTTTTTAGCGCCTTCAATTAACGAAGAAAGAGCCTTAACAGAAGGTAGAAAGCAAACAATGAGTGTTATTGTTGCTATGAATCATTTATTGCAAAAAATAATTCCAAATCAAATTGGTAGATATACCGATGAATTTTACCCTACTGCAACAGGGGATAATTTTCAAAAATTAGGACACAACACTATTTTAATTGAAGCTGGTCATTATAAAAATGATTATAACCGTGAAAAAACCAGAGAATTTAATTTTTACGCCTTAGTGCAAGGATTGCATTTTATTGCAACTAATACAACGTACAAAAAATATGAAAATTATTTTAGTATTCCGAATAATGATAAATTGTATTTAGATATTATTTACAAAAATTTAGAAGTTGACATTGACAGTTCAAAAGTGATAACCGATGTTGGTATTCAGTTAAAATACAAGGTTTTAGATGGTAAATTAGTAAAATATAAATGCATTGAAAAAACAGGAGATTTAACAAATTATTTTTCAAATAATATTATTAATGCGGAAAATTTAAAATACTTAGAGTTAGAATTGTCAAATTCATAAAAATTGTTATACTATTATCATAATTTTTTTATAAATTTGCACTATATTTTTATTATTAATAAAAGGACACCATGAAAAAATTTATGTTGGATGAGATTGATCATCAAATTTTAGATATTTTAATTGAAAATGCAAGAACTCCATTTACGGATATTGCTAAAAAATTAGTTGTATCTGCCGGTACCATTCACGTGAGGGTAAAAAAAATGGAAGATGAAGGCATTATTAAAGGCTCAACACTAACATTAGACTACGAGAAAATGGGTTATTCTTTCATTTCTCATGTAGGAATTTATCTTAGTAAAACCTCAAAGACAAAGCAAGTAATTGAAGATTTGAAGAAAATTGCAAATGTTACTATAGCCTACATAACTGCGGGTAAATACAATATCTTTTGTAAAATTAGAGCTAAAAACACAAATCATGCAAAGGAAATTATTTTTGAAATTGACGATATTGATGGAGTTTCAAGAACAGAAACAATGATTTCACTAGAAGAAAGCATTAATGATAAAACACGTTTAATGCATTCCATATTTAGAGAACTATAATATTAGATTATCAATAATTGTAAATACCTTATCATTTTTTTTTGATAAGGTATTTTTTTTGCACAATTATTATTACATTTAAAATGGTATAAAGGTTAATAATGAGAGCAAGGAACACCTCTATTGGAAATTTAATTTTTAACAGAAAAGGTTTTTCTGATAAAAAATTAATAGAAATATACAAGCATTTGTTAAAACCTCGGTTAATTGAGGAGAAAATGCTCATATTACTTCGTCAGGGAAAAATTTCAAAGTGGTTTTCTGGAATTGGCCAGGAAGCTATTGCTGTTGGGATATCAAGTGTTTTACAATCTGATGAGTATATACTACCAATGCACAGGAACTTAGGTATTTTTACAACACGTAATATTCCACTTTATAAATTATTTGCACAATGGCAGGGGAAAAAAAACGGATATACAAATGGTAGAGATCGCTCTTTCCATTTTGGAACTCAAGAACATAAAATTATAGGAATGATTTCTCATTTGGGCCCGCAATTAGGTGTAGCGAATGGGATTGCATTAGGTAATTTATTAAAGAAAAATAATCAGGTAACAGCTGTTTTCTGCGGTGATGGAGCAACAAGTGAAGGAGATTTTCATGAATCTCTAAATGTTGCTGCAGTATGGAGCTTACCTGTTCTTTTTTGTATTGAAAACAATGGATATGGACTTTCAACTCCTTCTAATCAACAGTTTAAATGTGAGCATATTGCAGATAAAGGTATTGGCTACGGTATGGAAAGCCATATAATTGAAGGAAATAATATACTTGAAGTCTTTTCTAAAGTTGATAAAATTACTAAAAGTGTTCGCAAAAATCCTCGTCCGGTTTTGCTTGAATTTATAACCTTTAGAATGCGTGGTCATGAAGAAGCTAGTGGCAATAAATACGTACCTCATCAAATTTTGGAAAATTGGGCTGCAAAAGATCCAATTAAAAATTATCAAGCATTTTTAAGGAAAAATAATATTCTTTCCGAAGAAATGGATTTATTAATAAAACAAGATATTGTAAACGAAATTAATGAGCATTTGAATATTGCATTTAGCGAAGATGAAATTCATTCAACTAAGGAAAATGAGTTGTCAAATGTATACAAGCATGTAAATATAATTCCACAAGATCCCATACCTCCAACAACTAATATTCGTTTTGTTGATGCCATTTCCAAAGGATTATATCAAAGTATGGAAAGGTATGACAAATTAGTTGTAATGGGGCAGGACATTGCTGAATATGGTGGTGTTTTTAAAGTAACGGAGGGGTTTTTAGAAAAATTTGGGAATGACAGAATTAAAAACACCCCTATTTGTGAATCAAGTATTATTGAATCAGCTTATGGATTGTCAATTAATGGGTACAAATCTGTGGTGGAATTGCAATTTTCTGATTTTATTACCTCTGGATTTAACCCAGTTATAAATTTATTAGCAAAATCGTTTTATAGGTGGAATCAAAATGCTGATGTTGTTTTGAGAATGCCTTGTGGCGCCGGTATTGGTGCTGGACCTTTTCATAGTCAAACTAATGAAGCCTGGTTCACAAAAACTCCTGGTTTAAAGGTAGTTTACCCAGCGTTTCCTATAGATGCTAAAGGATTGTTAGCTACTGCTATTGAAGATGAAAATCCTGTATTATTTTTTGAACACAAAGCCTTATATAGATCTATATCTCAAGATGTTCCAGATAATTATTACACCATACCTTTTGGGAACGCAGCTGTTTTAAATGAAGGTCTTGATATAACAATTGTTGCTTTTGGCGCGAGTGTACATTGGGTTTTAGAAGAATTTAATAAACATCAGTTTTCAGCAGATATTATTGATTTAAGAACTTTGCAACCATTAGATACTAAAACAATATTTAAATCGGTTAAGAAAACAGGTAAAGTGATAATTGTTCAAGAAGATACTCTGTTTGGAGGAATAGCTTCTGACATTTCAGCACTTATTTCAGAAAATTGTTTTGAATATTTAGATGCACCAATAAAAAGAATTGGAAGTATTGAAACACCCATTCCATTTGCTAAAAATTTAGAAGACATTTACTTGCCTAAAAAAGATCTATATCCAGCAATTATTGATTTGTTGGCTTACTAAATGATTTTTGTTATACAATTGAAACTTCATATTTAAAATAAACAAGAAATGATATGAGTTTAAAAACGGTTTCTTCTATTATTAAAAATTCCATTGAAATTTTTCAAAAACCAGTGTCCAGTCAACAGGCAGTTTAGCTGTGACATTAATTTTTTTAAATGTAAAAGGGTGCTCAAACTTAATAGAGTGGGCATGTAAAAACATGTTTTTACAGTTTAATTCCGTTTCAAACATTCGATTATGAAATCTATCTCCATATTTATAATCGCCAACAATTGGGTGGCTTATTTTATTCATATGAATTCTTAATTGATGCATTCTGCCAGTTTTTGGAGTTAATTTAACCAAACTATATCTTGAAGTATAATAAGGATGTACCGGAACATTTAATTCCTTTGAGAAAATGGGTTCACACAAGGTTTCAGCATCACGGTATACTTTTGTGTCAGGGTTTTTTACTGGAGAAGTTATATTTACTGAATTAGTAAAAAAACCACGAACAATGGCTAAATATATTTTTTGAATTTTTTTTGAATTGAATAATTCCTGAAACTTAGGAATAAACTGTTTTTCTTTGGCAAATAAAATTACTCCTGAAGTTTTCCTATCAAGCCGGTGCACAGGAAATAATTCATTATCAAATTGCTGTTTTAATAAATCTACTAAAGTATCATCTTTAATATTTCGCGAATAGTAAGAGTAATGCATTAAAACATTGTTAGGTTTATTAACAATGGTACAATATTCATCTTCAAATAGAACTTTAATTTGCATAATGCGAATATAAATTACTCTAATAATTATTTTCTCAAATAATTATAAAATTTATAAACAAACAATTAATCTTTTATTAAAAAAAAAAGCAAACCCCATTTCTTTTTAATTAGAGTAGTTACAATGTTATTAATGAGTTTATTGTTTGTTTAATCAATAAAACAGTAATAGTCATGAAATTAAGTGAAAAAATAGCTCTAAAACTAACAAATAGTAAAACCTTTGCTGTAAATTTGAAATCAATTTTTTAATTAAAAATGAAAAAAGAATTTTCTAACTATGCATTTATAACTTTGGGTTGTGCAATAGCGGCCTTCGGTGTTGTTGGCTTTTTAAGTCCTAATAATATTGCTACAGGAGGTACAGCTGGTTTAGCAATTGTATTTCACACACTTTTTAAAATATCTATAGGATCGTTGTTTGTTTTAATAAATCTACCATTATTAATAGTAAGCATTAAATATTTAGGAAAATATTTTGCTATAAAATCAGCCATTGCTATTGTACTACTCTCAATTTTTATTGATGTTTTAGCGAAGCTTATTGTTTTAGAACCATTAAGTACAAATCCACTTTTAGCAACATTGTTTGGCGGTATTGTGATAGGTGTGGGGTTAGGTTTTATTTTCAAGGGTGGGGGGTCTGCCGGAGGTGGAACTATAATTGCAAGAATTGTTACATCTAAAACTTCACTAAAAACAGGTGCAGTTATACTATTTTTAGATGCTATTGTTGTTATTGCAGCTGGTATTGTTTTTAAAAGCTCTGAATTAGCTTTATGGAGTATGATTAGTATTTTTGCAACTGCTAAAATGATTGATATTATTTTAACAGGTAGACCTTTAGAGAAAATTGTACATATATCATCTAAAAAAAATTTAACTGAATTAGGTAAATTAATTGATAGTAAAATTGATGTATCTGGTACAATTGTTAATGGAAACGATTTAGCTTTAACCGAAAAGAAAGATATTATTTTTGTTATTGTGCCTATTAACCGATTGAATTCTTTAAAGCAAGTTGTTAGAGATTTTGATAAAGATGCTAAAATGATTGTGATGGAAGCTTCGGAAGTGTTAGGGGTGTAGAGTTTATTTTATGCAATAATAAAATTCTATTTAACATAATATAAATTATAGAACACAAAGTGCCCGTTTGACTTGCTGAAATTTTTAACAGTAAAAGGGCGTTTTTTAGTACATAACGATAATTATAGTACATTTTTTATAATATTCTTTAAAAAAAATTTTAGGCATTTTTTTTGAATTTTTAAATCCAAAATCAGTAAAACTTTTGTTTTATAAGGTATTAAGCTATTTTTTAGTACTTTATATAACAATAATTATAGTACAAATGTCAATATTTGTTGTTTATGTATTGTATGTCATTTGTAAGCTATAATTCTATACTATGTAAAATATCCCAGAAACTGTAGTCATTCTATTTAATATTAAGTACTTGGGTCATTAAAATTTCAAATACGCGATTCTCGTGGATTGCCACAAGAGCATAAATTTTAAGAAAAATAAAATTCTATGCACTTGTTATATTTAATCTTTCAATTAATCTTTTTTTTCTTCTTTCATTATCTTTTGTCTTGAAACAAAAGAAACAAAAATTCAAGGGTGCATATAATTTTGGAAACAATTAACGGCTCATTCGCTATATTTTAGTAAACATTGTAACCGGTTAACTTTACTTTGAAATTCCTTGTATAATTAAAATTCTTAAGATACGTTATTGCTAAACCCCTAAAATATGGACGCTCATTTCACCTATTGTTTCACCAAAATTTTATGAGGCCAAGTTTAACATCTAGATTCTATTTTACATAATACAAGAATATATTTTTAATTTATTAACGACATGTACTTTAATTAGATATAATTTTGTATTATTATTTATTGGCATTGATATAAACAATAAAATATTAAAAAAATGGAGAATATTCGAAAAAACAACTCTTATAACGAATTAGACAAAACTGATGAGCAGATAATTAAACTTTTACAGAAAAATGCTAGATTATCTAATAAGCAAATTGCTGCAGAAGCTGGTATTGCTGAATCTACCTGCTCTGAAAGGATGCGGAAATTACAGAGAAAAAAAATATTCTTCGGGTTTCATGCTTTTGTTGATTCTTCAAAACTTGGCACTAATATAGAAGCAATGGTTGCTATAAAATTAACCAAAAACACAAAAGATGAAGTTGAAGATTTTAAAAATTCAATGTCTTTATTGCCAGAGGTTGTTAATATTTATCACTTAGCTGGTCAAATAGATTTTCTACTTTACATTGCAGTAAGAGATAAAGATCATTTAAAGGATTTTGTAATGGATCATATTACAAAAGATTATGTAAAAAGTTTAGAAACTTCTTTGATTTATGATTTTTCACATAACCCATTGTTTCCTATATATCTAGAAAATGAATAAAGGAGAAAAGCCAATTAAAATAATCATTAGATTTTCTCCTCTATAGTTACTAATTAAAAAAATAAATTATGTTTATGTTTTTAATTTAAAACAAACAATTTTGGTTTCAGACATCGCTTCAATAGCAGACTTTACTCCTTCTCTACCTATTCCGCTACTTTTTACGCCACCAAAAGGCATAGCATCTATTCTATAATCTGTAGAATCATTAATCATTACACCAGCACAATCTAGTTCATTAATTGCTGTATGTGCATTATTAATATTATTAGTGAAAATTGCAGTATGCAAACCAAAAGGAGATTTATTACAAGATGCGATAGCTTGATCTAAATTTTTTACTTTTGATAACGTTACAACAGGACCAAAAACTTCTTTGCAATTGGTAATATCATTATTGCATTCAGCCTCTAATATTGTTGGTGTATAGCAATTACCAATTGTTTTTCCACCACTAATTATCTTAGCTCCATGGGCTATACTTTCGTTAATAAATTTATCAATTTGATGAATCGATTCTTTACTTATAATTGGTCCAATATCTATATCTTCAGATAATGGAGAACCAATCTTTAAAGTAGTAGTTAATTGCGTAAAATTATTTAAAAATGAGTCATAAATATCGGCTTCAACAAAAATTCGTTTTACACCAACACAATTTTGACCACTTGCATAAAATGCGCCTGAAACACAAGACTGAACTGCTTCTTCTAAATCCGCATCCGATAAAACAATCACAGGTGAATTTGAACCTAGTTCCATAACTATTTTCTTTAGGCCCGCTTTTCTCTGGATAACCTTTGCAGCTTCTAAACCACCCGTAAAGCTTATAAGCCGTATTCTTTCATCACTAATTAAAGAATCTCCAAACGTTTCTGGAGATCCAGTAATAATACTTAGCATCTCTTTTGGTAAACCAGCCTCAAAAAGGATTTCCCCAAACTTAATAGCCACTAAAGGTGTATAATCACTTGGTTTTAATATAACAGGGTTTCCAGCTGCAATTGCTGGTCCTAATTTGTGGCAAACCAAGTTTAAAGGATCATTAAAAGGTGTAATAGCAACAACAATACCAATAGGAAATTTGGTTTCATAGCCAACTCTATCTTCTGAACCTACAACAGCATTAAACGGAATTGTAGCTCCAGTTATTCTTCCTGCTTCTTCAGCAGAAAGTTGCATTGTAATAATAGCTCTTGTAACTTCTTTTCTTGCCTGTACTATTGTCTTAATTCCTTCTGTGGCTATAAGATTTGATAATACATCAAATTCTCGCTCCATTATTGTAACGGCTTTCTTTAGAATTACTATTCTCTGTGTCGCTGGCATTTTTTCACCAATAACCTCACCTATTTTTGCAAGATCAAGTGCATCCAATACATCTTGCTCAGTTGACTGAGGTACAGATCCAATCTTATCTCCTGTAAAACTATTATAAACAGCTATTCTACTTGTATGTGTGTTTTCTAAAACCATATTTAAAATTTTAACGGTTAGCTATGGATATAATGTCATTATACAATGCAAAACCTGTTTCTATTTTCCCTGCTCCCTCTCCAACAATTGTGGTATCTCCCAAAATGTTAGATGTTATTTTTAAGGCATTAGTAGCGCCAGAAATACCATATAATGAATCGTTAATTGGGATAAGCTTAGGACTTACTGAGCCTTGTACTTTACCTTTATTATCCTTCCAAACGCTTCCAATTAGTTTCCATCTCTCATTATTTGATGATGCTTCTTTTACATCTGTAAGTGTAATATTAGAAATTCCACCAACCTCAATATCCTCTTGTTTTAATTGTTCTTCAAAAACTACATTTGCTAAAATCATAACCTTTGCTAGAGTGTCTAGGCCTTCAACATCACTTGTAGGATCTGCCTCTGCATATCCTAGTTTTTGTGCCTGTGAAAGTGCATCATTATAAGACATTCCTAATTCCATTTTAGATAAAATATAATTAGATGTTCCGTTCATAATACCACTTACAGCAGTAATATCTGAACCTAAAAGACCATTGTTTAAAACATTTATAATAGGTGTACCACTCATAACGGTTCCTTCTATTGCTAACGTTTTTCCCTTTAGTTTAGCCAAATTAAAGATATGTTCATACCCTACAGCGAAAGGACCTTTATTAGTAGTAACAACATGTTTACCTGAATTTAGTGCAGCTTCTATATGAGATATTGCTGGTTGCCCTGTTTTAATATCTGTGAAGCTAGCCTCAATTATGATATCTGCATTAATTTCTTGTATCGCTTTAGGAATGTCAAGTATATTCTCTGATAACAAACTATAATCACCATTATTGGCATTTGTGAGCACTTTCTGCATATCTATTCCATTCGCATCGATCTGACTACCTTTCATGATATCTAAAATACCTACAGTTTGTATTTCTAAATTTTTAGCCAGCGGTAATACCGAATTATTTCTTAAGATAATTTCAGCTAATCCTTGTGATACAATTCCAAATCCTACATATACTATTTTTACCATTTGTAATTATTTAAATTCATGTTTACAAGGCAAAACTATACATATATTCGATTAAAACATTTATAAATGAATTCTATTCGAAATATAGTTGTTATAATGAATTATCTACGATTATCAAATAAATAAATATTGTAAACAAAATTAAAATCGTTGAGTAATAATTTATTTAGCAGATTTTCATACAAATTTTTAGTGGATAATTCTGAAATCTCACTTTTTCGTTTAATTTTTCCATTCCACACACATTATGCTTCCCTCCTACGTCGTCGCATAAAAAGTGTTCCATTAACATTGTAGTAGAAACTTTTAGAATAAATTTTTTTGAAGAAGCTTTTGTAACAACTTTCGCTTTTAACCAAAGCTCAAGTTACATAACGCAGAACATTATAATACACATAATATAAGTTATAATACACAAAACGCTTTTTTCAAATTTTAGGACGTACAACCATTTATAAGTTATAATTCCATAGGATGCTAAATATTCAAAAACAGTTAAATTTCTTAGCGATATTCAGTACTTTATCCATAAAAATCTCAAATATGAGATTAAACAGAATTAAAAAGGCTTCCAAATTTTTTGGAGGCCTTTTTAATTTTTAAATAATTTTATTTTATGAGTACATTTTAACTCGTAGCTCTTTCACTTTGTCATTTTCCAAGTATTCATCAAATGAAGAATATCTGTCAATAACACCTTTTGGAGTTATTTCAATAATTCTATTAGCAACTGTTTGAGCAAATTCGTGGTCATGTGTAGTAAACAAAACAGTACCTTTAAAATTACTTAATGAATTATTAAAAGCTTGGATAGATTCCAAATCCAAATGGTTTGTAGGCTCATCTAACATTAATACATTGGCTCTTTTCATCATCATTCTAGAAATCATACAACGTACTTTTTCACCTCCCGATAAAACATTGCATTTTTTTAAAGCCTCTTCCCCACTAAAAATCATTTTCCCTAAAAATCCACGTAAATATACTTCCTCACGTTCTTCTTCAGTTTTGGCATATTGACGCAACCAATCAACCAAATTTAGTTTTGAATCTTGAAAAAATTCCGAATTATCTAATGGCAAGTATGATTGTGTTGTTGTAACTCCCCATTGAAATTTTCCACTGTCAGCTTTTAAATGGTTATTTATAACTTCATAAAAAGCAGTTACTGCTCTTGAGTTTTTAGAAATTATAGCAACTTTATCTCCTTTATTTAGGTTGAAATGTATGTCGTTAAAAAACACTTCTTCCTCATTGGCTAATGATAAATGTTCCACATTTAAAATTTGATCTCCTGCTTCTCTTTCTCTATCAAAAATAATAGCAGGATATCTTCTGCTTGAAGGTTTAATATCGTCTACATTTAACTTCTCAATCATTTTTTTTCTACTGGTTGCTTGTTTAGATTTTGCAACGTTTGCAGAAAAACGGCGAATAAATTCTTCTAATTCTTTCTTTTTATCTTCGGCCTTTTTATTTTGTTGAGCTCTTTGTTTTGCAGCTAATTGACTTGATTCATACCAAAAGGAATAATTTCCTGAATAATTATTGATTTTTCCAAAATCAATATCTGAAATATGTGTACAAACTGCATCTAAAAAGTGACGGTCATGCGAAACCACAATAACAGTATTGTCATAATTTGCTAAAAAGTGCTCTAACCAGCCAATAGTTTCAAAATCTAAATCATTGGTAGGCTCATCCATAATAAGTACATCAGGATTTCCAAATAAAGCCTGCGCCAATAATACACGTACCTTTGCTTTTCCATCTAATTCGCTCATTAAGGTATAATGTTGATCTTCCTTAATTCCTAAATTTGATAATAAGGTAGCTGCATCACTTTCGGCATTCCAGCCTCCCATTTCTTCAAATTCAACGCCCAATTCACCAGCTTTGATACCATCTGCTTCTGAAAAATCTTCTTTAGCATAAATAGCATCCAATTCATTTTTAATATCAAATAATTGCTTATTACCCATCATCACTGTACCTAACACCTGAAATTCATCAAAAGCATAGTGGTTTTGTGATAAAACCGACATACGTTTACCTGGCTCAAGATTTACCTGACCCGAAGTTGCATCAATTTCACCTGATAATATTTTTAAAAATGTAGATTTACCCGAACCATTGGCTCCAATTATTCCGTAACAATTTCCTACTACGAATTTTGTGTTAACTTCGTCAAACAAAATTCTTTTTCCAAATTGAACTGATAAATTTGATACTGAAAGCATTCTTTATTATATTTTTTTAAATTTGCTGCAAAAGTAATCAATTAGTTTAACTATAAAACATTTAAATTGAAGTTAATTTTAATGATTTTGTAGTATTAAATTAATATTTAACACTGTATTAACAATGAAACAGCCGTACAGTGTTTATTTTTGTTTAATCACAATTATTGAATGAAATACATCATAAGTTTCATATTAGTCGCATTTATTATTAGTTGCAACACCAGCAACAATAGCAAATCAACCACCTATTTTGGAGGAGAAATTATAAACCCTAAATCTAATATTGTTTTACTTTTAAAGAACGAAAAAGTAATTGATGAAATTTTATTGGATGAAAATAATAGATTTATAAGTGAATATTCATCACTTGATGAAGGCCTTTATACATTTAAACATGGTAACGAATTCCAATATATTTATTTTGAACCAGCCGATAGTGTTTTAATCAGGCTAAATACATGGGATTTTGATGAATCACTAGTTTTTAGCGGCTTAGGAAGTAGTAAAAATGAATTTTTGATAAATTTATTTTTGCAGAATGAAAAAGAAGAAAATGAAATGTATAACTTCTTTAAATTAGAAGAAAAACACTTTGAACACAAATTAAATATATTAACTACAGAACGTAACTTAATGTTTGACCAATTTTTAGAAACAGAACCTGCATTGTCAAAAGGGTTTAAAAAATTGACAAATGCTGCGATTAGTTATCCTTTATACAGACTAAAAGAAAATTATCCATATTATTATAGAAAAGCTCATAAAATGGACCATTTCCCTAATGTTTCCGAAGAATTTTATAGTTTTAGAAATAATGTGAATCTTAATGAAGAAGATTTAGTAGCTTTTTATTCTTATCAAAACTACATAATTAGTCATTTATATAATTTAAGCTTTAGGTTACAAGAAAAGGATAGTACAAAAAGCAATCTTACCATTAATATTTTAAATTTAGCGGAAGATAAAATTAAATTAGAGAGTTTTAAAAACAATATTCAAAAGAAAATTGTTGTTGATGATTTTTTATACTCCGAAACAACTTGTACCATAAATGAAGATGTTTTAAGAATATTTTTAGATTATTGCACGGATGACACTCATAAACAGCAAGTTAAAAATTTAGTAAGTGATTCCAAACATGTTAAATCCGGACAATCATTAACTAATTTTGATATTACTTCATACAACAATATTAATACTACAATTAATAACATTGTTAAAAATAAAAATACGTTAATTTATTTTTGGACAATTGACTATATGTCAACCGATTATTTGGTTAAAAGAGTAAAATATTTAGAAAAACGATATCCGCACATTGAATTTGTTGGAATAAATATGCAGAATAATTTTGGCAATATAATTACAGACCCTAATTTAAAGCAATTGGATGTAAAGAATCAGTTCAAACTAACTAAAAATAGTGATGCTTATAATTTTTTAACAAGTACTTATCCAAGAACCATTATAATTGATAAAAATGGAATTGTAAAAAACGGTTTTACCAGTTTAAATTCCAAAAAAATCCATCACGAGTTACTAAAGTTAGAAAAATAACAGTTTTTTAGTGTTTACCTGAAATATAAGTGTACCTTTGCCCGTTTTTTAACCGGTTTATAGATGGGCGTCTGTAAATCAATAATTTATACAGAATGTCGACATTTAAAGACCTAGGGCTTAATAAAAATATTATTAAGGCCTTAACAGATTTGGGTTATGAAAACCCAACAGAAATTCAAGAAAAAGCAATACCACAGGTTATTGCTTCCAAAGAAGATTTAAAAGCTTTTGCACAAACAGGTACAGGTAAAACTGCTGCATTTAGTTTGCCTATATTAGAGCAAATTGATGCTGAAAGCAAAATTACTCAAGCAATTATTTTATCACCAACTCGTGAATTAGCATTACAAATTGCTAATAATATTGAAGAATTCGCTGCACACATTGATGGATTTAAATGTGCTGCTGTTTATGGTGGCACAAATATTGAAGAGCAAATCAGAAAACTTAAGAAAGGTGTACACATTGTTGTTGGAACACCTGGAAGAACAGTTGATTTAATTAATAGAAAACAATTGAAACTTTCAAACATTCAATGGCTTGTTTTAGACGAAGCCGATGAAATGTTGAATATGGGGTTTAAAGACGAGCTTGATAAAATTTTAGCTGCGACACCAAAGGAAAAACAGACTCTATTATTTTCAGCAACATTTCCTAAAGAGGTTGAAAGTATTGCTAGAAATTATATGTCTAAGCCTGTTGAAATTACTTCAGGTGAAAAAAATAAAGGATCTGACCAGGTATCACATCAATATTATGTGGTTTCTGAGAGAAATAGGTATGCAGCTTTAAAAAGAATTGCTGATGTAAACCCAAACATTTACAGTATTATTTTTTGTAGAACTCGTAGAGAAACTCAAGAAATTGCTGATAAATTAATAAAAGATGGATACAGTGCTGATTCGCTTCACGGAGATTTATCTCAAGCACAACGTGATGGCGTTATGGAAAAATTTAGAAAAAAACATTTACAACTATTAGTTGCTACTGATGTAGCTGCTAGAGGGTTAGATGTAAATGATTTAACACACGTTATAAACCATAAATTACCAGACCAAATAGAGTCTTACACACACCGTAGTGGTAGAACTGGACGTGCTGGTAAAGAAGGAATTTCAATTGCTATTGTTACAGGCAGAGAGAAAGGAAAACTTCACCCTATTGAAAGAAAAATTGGTAAAAAGTTTGTAAAAACTCCAATTCCTACAGGAAAAGAAATATGCCAAAATCAGTTATTCAAATTAATTGATAAAGTACATGATATTGAAATTAATGAAATTGAAATTAATGAATTTTTACCTTCAATTTATGAAAAATTAGAAGGTTTAAATCGTGAAGAGTTAATAAAAAGATTTGTTTCATTAGAATTTAATACATTTTTAAGTTATTATGAAAATGCACCAGACCTGAATGATAGTGAACAAATGCGAGGTGTTGATAGTAGAGGAAAACGAAGAAATGATGAAAATATGTCTCGTTTCTTTATTAATATTGGGCGAAAAGATAGATTAAATCCTGCAAGATTGATTGGTTTAATTAATGATCAAGAAATAGCTAAAAATATAGAAATTGGACAGATTGAAATTTTAGATACTTTTTCATTTTTTGAATTAGATAAAAACTTCACTGACGAAACTATTAACGCTTTTCAAAAGAATGATGTAAGTTTTGAAGGACGCGGTGTAAATGTTGAAATTACTGAAAAGAAACGCTCTGGAAGAGGCGGTGGTGGTGGAAAGCGCAGAAGAAGTGAGGGAAATCAGAGCGATAACAAAAGAAGAAGTGGTGGTGGAAAAAGAAGAAGTAAAGATCGAAAAGAAGGAGGTAATTCAACTGGTTTCGGACGTAGACGTTCCAATCCTGGAGATTTTAGTTCAAGAAAAAGTAGAAAAAAATAAAAAAAAGCAGCCTGATGGCTGCTTTTTTTATCTAAAACTTTCTTGTCCTAAAATTCTATAATTGTCTTTTTAATAATTGATACACATTCTAACAATTGTTCCTCACTCATTACCAATGGTGGTGCAAAACGAATTATATTTC